>Ga0114966_10001171_pt1 | contig 24471 bp, 22 predicted proteins | sample M_130207_XF_Meta_FD_87029 | JGI IMG/M metagenome (GOLD analysis project Ga0114966, IMG submission 87029) | Freshwater microbial communities from Lake Montjoie, Canada to study carbon cycling - M_130207_XF_MetaG | ecosystem: Environmental > Aquatic > Freshwater > Lake | place: Lake Montjoie... | reverse complement strand
CCACTTACAGCTGGTAAACCATTTATCAATAACTTCTTACCAATATTTGGTGATATGTTAAGATTGAACATGGCAGTGCCAGTTACTCCACGTAACGATCCTAAATTCAGTTCACTTGGATTACTAAAAGCTGCTGTATTAGGGTTAACTGATCCATTATATACTAACAGTGCACTTCAATTTATTCCTAACATGGATGGTTTCCCGAATGGAAGAAGATTAGAAGATGATGTAACAACTATTGAATTACAAGCAGTAGGTGGTGTTGTTCTTGCAGCAGTTGGATTATGGTATGATGACCGCCCATTAGGTGCTAGTGCACTTTCACCAAACTTACTTGGGGTATTAGGTTATTCAGCAGGTATATCAGCAAATGATACTACGTTTAAATCTTCTTTCCCTTATGTTCAAACACCTTGGAGTGGATTTGGAAAATGTGGTGCATCAGCAGAAATTCCAACAGGAGTTAGTGGTTATGGAATAAATATTAGTGCACCAGCACTAATGATGTTACAAAACTATCCTAATCCATTTAACGAACAAACAACATTCAGATACAGACTAGCTGAAAACACTCACGTAGATATCAGTATTTTTGATATCAATGGTAAAAAAGTGAAGACGCTAATCAATCAGAAATCCCAAGCGGGTAGTTATGAAATTAAATGGTCGCCAGAAAATGTTAGTTCTGGAACTTACATTGCTTCTCTTTCTTCAAATGGAAGCATCGTACAAACTATGAAAATTTCAGTTTCTAAATAAATTTTATGTTATGATAAAAAAAAACAGCCCCACAGAAATGCGGGGCTGTTTTTTTTTATAAAAGATTTTAAGTACTTTTGCATTCCAAATTTAAAGAAATAATGAAAAAATATTTATATGTTATTTTAGTAGGTATAACAGGTGTTCTATTGGTATTAATATTATTATTTTCAAAGAAACCCATCAAACAATTTCCTTCGTTCATGGAAAGAACAGGTAGCATGTCATTGACAGGAGAATGGTTTAATACTAAAAAAGTTATAGAAGGATTACTTGCAGCATTAAAGGCAAATCCGGATGATAATAAATCAAAATTAAAACTAGCACAAGCCTATATAGAAGAAGCACGTGTAACAGGCGATCACGGTTATTATGATGCTGCTACACTTGATTTATTGGAGGATGTAATAAAGGCAGAGCCACAGAATTTTGAAGCCCTATGCTGTAAGGCAACCGTACTTTTATCACAACACCACTTTGCTGAAGGACTAAAAGTGGCACAGGAGGCATTGCCATTAAATACTAGCAGTGCATATGTATTTGGTCTTATGTGCGATGCCAATGTAGAATTAGGAAAATATGATGAGGCAATAAAGATGGCAGACAAAATGGTATCCTTGCGGCCTGACATGCGTTCCTACTCCCGTATTTCCTATTTACGTGAAATACATGGAGATTTCAAAGGCTCGATAGAAGCCTCGAAAATGGCAGTATCAGCTGGTTATCCAGGATTAGAACAGACAGAATATTCAAGAATAGTATTGGCGCATCTATATGAATCTACCGGAATATTGGATACTGCCGAATACCAATATAGAACTGCATTAATAGAACGGCCCGATTATGCCTATGCGATAGCGGGTTTGGGAAGAATAGAAAAAGCCAAAGGAAATTATAAAAAAGCAATAGCGCATTATGAAAAAGCAAAAAGTATAATCATTGATTATTCCTTCAGCGATGAATTAACAGATTTATATTTTCTAAATAACGAAGGAGATAAAGCTAAAAAAACTGCTCAGGAAGTAATTAATATGTTAAAACCCGGTTCGAACGAAGATGAAAGCAGCAGTTCTCATGGTCATTATGCCGACAAGGAGCTAGCATTTGCTTATTTGAAAAATTCTGACACCGATAATGCTTTAAAGCATGCCAAACTGGAATATGAAAGAAGACCAGAAAACATAGATGTATGCGAAGCATTGGCATGGGTAAATTATAAAAAAGGAGATTTTAAAGAGGCTAATAAATTTATTAATAATGCCTTAAAAACAAATTCTAAAAATCCAATACTTTTATGCCGTGCCGGGATGATAAAAATAAAGGCCGGTGAAGAGCAAAAGGGTAAAAAAATGATTCAGCAAGCATTCGAAATAAATCCTTTTATTGCAGACATTTCCATTAAAAATGAAGCTTTATTATTAGCGAAATCTGAATTGAAAAATTAATACTAACAGATATGAGATTTAATAAAAATTTTGTATGCGGGATAGTGCTCTTAGTATTGTTTCAATTTGCATTCGTATTGAATGCAAATGCACACGCTATTGCCGACTTGAGTAAATTTTCGAGGACAGATGTAGGACTTATCTATTTAAAATTAGGGTTTACCCATATACTCCCGTTAGGGCTAGATCATATTTTATTTGTTTTAAGCATATTTTTTTTAAATACCCAATTAAAGACGATTATTTGGCAAGCTACGGCATTTACTGTTGCGCACTCAATAACACTGGGTCTGGCGATGTATGGGTTTATTTCACCACCAACTCATATTGTAGAGCCCATCATAGCGCTATCAATAATGTTTATTGCAATTGAAAATATAATATCCGAACAATTAAAACCATCCAGAATAATAATTGTATTTGTATTTGGATTAATACATGGTATGGGCTTCGCTAATGTATTAACAGAATTAGGATTGCCACATAATCAATTCTTAACATCTCTTTTAACATTTAATTTAGGAGTTGAACTGGGACAGATAGCAGTGATAATATTAGCTTGGTTTTTAATCGGGAAATGGTTTAATAAAAAGAGTTGGTATAGAAAACGAATTGTAATTCCTATATCAGCGATAATTGCATTAATTGCAATATATTGGACGATTGAGCGCACTTTTTTTGCAGCTTAAAATAGTATTTTTCTAATCTTTTGTTTAATAGCCTACAAATATGTTTTAATTTTTAGGGAATGCACCCGAAATAGAGAAAGTCCCAAACTATTTTGCCAACTTGTCAGTTAAACCCCCATGGCACATAATTTGTAAATATCGAGCCACACAACATAAAAATTTATAAACCAAATAAATCAAAATAAAATGCAAACCGGAAAAATTAATGTTCAAACTGAAAACATTTTCCCAATCATTAAAAAATTCTTGTACAGCGATCACGAAATATTTTTACGTGAGCTTGTTTCCAACGCGGTAGATGCTACACAAAAGCTAAAAACATTATCAGCGATTGGAGAAGCCAGTGGAGATTTAGGTAATTTAAAAGTAGAGGTAGTAATAGATAAAGAAGCGAAAACGCTAACTATTAAAGATAGCGGTATAGGTATGACTGCTGAAGATATTGAAAAATATATTACCCAAATAGCATTTAGCGGTGCAGAGGAATTTGTTGAAAAATACAAGGATAAAACATCAGAAGTAAATGCTATTATTGGACATTTTGGCTTAGGGTTTTATTCTGCATTTATGGTAGCGAAAAAAGTAGAGATTTTTTCTTTATCATTTAAAGAAGGTTCAAAGGCAGTGCGTTGGGAATGTGATGGTAGCCCTGATTATACGATAGAGGAGTTAGAAAAAGCAGAAAGAGGAACTAATATAGTATTGCATATTGCAGATGATTCGGAAGAATTTTTGGAGCAATATAGAATTCAAGAATTGCTTAGTAAATATTGCAAATTTTTACCAGTAGAAATAAAATTTGGCACTAAAAAAGAGATAAAAAAAGCAGATGATGAAAATGATGCTACAAAGGAAGCAGAAGTAGAAGTAGAAATTGACAATATTATTAATAATCCAAACCCTGCATGGACAAAAAAGCCAGCTGATTTAACAGATGAGGATTATAAAAAGTTTTATCATGAATTATATCCAATGAGTTTTGAAGACCCATTGTTTAATATACATTTGAATGTTGATTACCCATTTAATTTAACAGGTATTTTATATTTCCCAAGGATAAAAAAATCATTCGAAACGCAAAAAGATAAAATACAATTATACAGCAACCAGGTATTTGTTACTGATTCGGTAGAAAATATTGTACCTGACTTTTTAACATTATTACGTGGAGTAATTGATTCGCCGGATATCCCTTTAAACGTAAGCCGCAGCTACTTGCAAAGTGATTCAAGCGTTAAAAAAATATCAGGACACATCACAAAGAAAGTAGCAGATAAATTAGAAGAGCTATTCAAAAAAGACCGTTCAGATTTTGAAAGCAAATGGGAAGATATTAAAATATTTGTGCAGTATGGAATGCTTTCCGATGAAAAATTTTATGATAAAGCCCAAAAATTTGCATTATTAAAAAGTACCAGCGGTAAATATTTTACCTTAGAAGAATATGCAGAAATAGTAAAACCAATCCAAACAAATAAAGATAATCGTGTAGTATATTTATATACTACAAATTTGGAGGAGCAGCATAGCTTCATCGAAACAGCAAAAGAGCGCGGTTATGATGTATTATTATTTGATAGCCCTATTGATTCTCATTATATTAATCAATTGGAATCAAAATTAAAGGATACTACTTTTGTAAGAGTGGATGCAGATACTATTGACAAGATAATTAAGAAAGAAGAAGCACAGCCATCAAAAATTTCTGAAGAAGAGCAAAAAAAATTGCAGCAAATTATCGAAGAAATAGTAGCGAAAGAAAAATTCAGTATAGTTTTTGAGAGCTTGAGTGAAAAAGATTCACCAATTTTAATTACAAAACCAGAATTTATGCGCCGAATGAAGGACATGAGTGCCATGGGTGGCGGCGGCATGGCTTTTTATGGCACCATGCCAGAAATGCACAACCTAGTAGTAAATGGCAACCACCCCTTAATTTCAAAAATTTTAAAAGAAACAAATATCGATAAACAAAAGCAATTAGGTAAACAAACAGTTGATTTAGCAATGCTTTCCCAAGGCTTACTAAAGGGGGAGGAATTAACAAAGTTTATCAAACGCAGTGTTGAGTTGATATAAAAAGCAATAATTTTTTACTGAAAGCTGTTAATAGATTAAGATAATTCAACCCTAGTTCGTCTGTTTTAATCGCCCTAATAATTAGAGTCTGTCTATAATGTCCGATTTCTTCGTTATTTTTGTTTTAAAAACCAGTCATTTACAAATGTAAACTCCTGATTTTCAAAACTACGAAAGCCTCGAACTCGAACATTATAGTTCAGCCTCTCGACACTATGGACAGACACTAATTAGGGGGGGGTAAATGAGGGAAAGCTTAAAATGATAAAAAATAATTTACAAGTATTGGGTATTTTATAACAATAAATAATTTAATAATTAAATAAAAAAATGAAAAAAGGAACTATAATTTTACTGGTAATTGCTGGTATATTTTTATTGATTGGTTTTAACGGTTGTGGATCATTTAACTCGATGGTAACAAAACAAGAAGGAGTTACCGCCCAATGGCAGCAGGTAGAAGTTGCATATCAGGCACGTATGGATAAGACGAAAAATTTATTTGAAATAGTACAAGGAGCTGCTGATTTCGAAAAAGAAACCTTAAAACAAGTTATGGAGGCACGCAGTAAAGCTACGAGCATACAAATAGATCCAACTAATTTGACACCAGAAAAAATGGCTGAATTTGAAAAGGCACAAGCCGCTTTTGGTTCCTCCTTAGGGCGATTAATGGCTGTAGCTGAAAATTATCCTCAGTTGCAAGCAGTAGGAGCTTTTCGCGATTTCCAAGCACAATATGAAGGGATGGAAAACCGAATAGCTACAGAGCGCAGGCGATTCAACGAAACGGCTCAAGAATACAATACTTATATACGAAAATTCCCTAAAAATATATGGGCAGGGATATTTGATTTCGATAAAAAAGCATATTTCGAATCGCAGGAAGGTTCCGAAACAGCCCCTGATATTAAAAGTATGAGGGAGAAAAAATAGTTTTAATTTTATTGCTGAAGCTTTAATTATAAGTATTGATATATTTTAGAATACTTATAATTAAAGTTTTCAGTAAAATAATATAGAAATAATGTTTGCTAAATCTTTTTTTACAGAATCGCAAAAAGCTATTATCCAAAAAGCAATAGCAGCTGCTGAACTCAATACCTCTGGCGAAATACGTGTACACATAGATAATTTGTGCAAGGAAGATGTATTAGATAAAGCAGCCAATATTTTCCATGAATTAAAAATGGATGCAACAGTATTGAAAAATGGAGTCTTATTCTATTTAGCGGTGAAGGACCAAAAATTTGCAATAATAGGAGACAAAGGCATTAATGAAAAAGTACCTGCCGATTTTTGGGATCAAATTAAAGATACTATGTTAATAAATTTCAAGGAACAGAAATTTACTGAGGGCTTATCCTTAGGGATTGAACTTGCAGGAGAAAAACTAAAATTATATTTTCCCATTAGCCATAATGATACTAATGAATTAACTAATGAAGTAAGTTTTGGAAAATAAGGAAATGTTTCTTTTCAGCCATTATAAAGATTTCCTTATTAATTTGGGGGGATAAATAAAAATCCACAATATTAAATTCAGATCCATTTGATGATTTCCACCAACATTAATAATCAAGAATTAACTTTAATACGTACTATTCAAAAAAATGGTAATAATAGGTGGCTGCATTTTTTGCTTTCCTTTTTATTTATTTCGACCATAACAGCTGTTACAGCTCAAACAATTGGAATTCCTGAACGACCTAGTCCAGCACGTTTGGTAAATAACCTATCCGTTGCAATGCCTAATTTTTTATCTGCTAATGAAGCTGCGCTGCTGGAGCAGAAACTATCTGATTTTGCAAATGAAACATCCAACCAAATAGTTATTGTTATTGTTGACGATTTAGGTGGCGATGAGCCATGGAGTTACGCAACGGAACTTGGTCAAAAATGGGGTGTAGGACAAGGTAAATTTGATAATGGCATCGTTATCCTGATAAATCCAACAGGAGATGAAGGACAGCGTAATTTGCATATTGCTGTTGGTTACGGACTAGAAGGAGCTATCCCGGATTTAACCACCAAACAAATTCGTGAAAACGAAATGTATCCCTACTTCAAAAGAGCAGAATATTATACTGCTTTGGATAAAGCCACAACAGTATTGATGGCAATGGCCAAAGGCGAATATAGTTCAGGTGCTTACGGCAAAAAAAATAAAAAAAAATTGCCTGCTGGTCTAATAATTCCACTTATAATATTTATTCTTTTAGTGATTTTCAAAGCTAGTAAACGTGGTGGTGGCAATGGAGGTTTAACAATGGGTGCTGCAGGATTTATACTTGGTAATGCATTTGGTGGACATAGAGGTGGTGGCGGAGGTTTTGGTGGTGGAGGTTCTTCCGGCGGGTTTGGTGGATTTGGTGGGGGGGGCTTTGGCGGTGGAGGTTCTGGGGGGAATTGGTAAATACAAGAGGCATCCCCGAGCGCAAGCGACTAACAAGATTCCTCCGCTTCGGTCGGAATGACTCAATAGAAATTACTTTATTTGGAAGTCGTCATCCCGAGCGCTAGCTGGGGGGGGCTTTTTATTGATTACTGGAAATGAACTTACTTTCTGCAATTTGCTAACAAGATTCCTCCGCTTCGGTCGGAATGACTCAATAGAAATTACTTTATTTGGAAGTCGGCATCCCGGCGGTAGCTGGGGATCTTGTTATTGATTACTGGTAAATTTGATTATTGGTAATGAACTCACTTCATGAAAGCGACTAACAAGATTCCTCCGCTTCGGTCGGAATGAAACAATAGAAATTACTTTATTTGGAAGTCGGCATCCCGGCGGTAGCTGGGGGGCTTTTTATTGATTACTGGAAATGAACTTACTTTCTGCAATGGGCTAACAAGATTCCTCCGCTTCGGTCGGAATGACTCAAGAGAAATTACTTTATTTGGAAGTCGTCATCCCGAGCGCTAGCCGAGGGATCTTTTTATTGATTACTGGAAATGAACTTACTTTCTGCAATGGGCTAAAAAGATTTCTCCAATCGGGCAGAATGACCATTGTCTTTATTTAAAACGCCCCTTCTGCAAAAACTTCAGCGTTCAAAAAATTCCATTTTGGATTTAATGTTTGAATTAAAAGCTCTTTCTTTTTTCTATTCCAATTTTTCAGTTGCTTTTCTCGTGCAATTGCATCTTTTGCCTTAGCGAAACGTTCCCAATAAATTAATTTGTAACAATAATACTTTCCGGCAAATGTTTTAGGGTTTCCTTTATTCTCCTGATGTTCGAACAATCTTCTTTTTAAATCATTCGTTATTCCAATATACAAAACGTCCTTTTCAGGGTTGGTAGTAATGTAAATGAAATAATTTCTCAAATAAATCTTTTATTTATTGCGGCAGCCTTTGGTTAGCAATACTTTTGGGCAGTTTAAATATTAGGCATTGTAAAGAAATAACCTAAACATTTTGGCTTGTTCTTTTGCCATTTTTCTTCGTTGTAAAATCGTTAAATAGCTAAGGCTATTCGCGCCTGTCCACTTTCTCGCTCATCCAGCCACTGGCTGGCTGCCGTGCCTTGAAAAAGAACAAAATTACTGCGCCAATCCTGTACACTTTATTTCTTTACAATGCCTAATAGTAAAAAGTGTACAATAATTTTCGTGAAACTATTCTTCCAACCACTTCTCTATCTCTTCCTGATATAGATCAATATAATAAACAGTGTGTTCCACAATACTATTATTCATCAAATAAATAGCTGGCATCTCTGTCCCTGCTAAATAAATAAAATGATTTATAGGCTTTCCGCCTACCAGCATACAATGTGGGATATCTTCGGTATGCGTTTCTTCAAAAAATGGTTTTAAATTTTTTTCAGCACCATTGAGCACAAAATAAAAGGGAATAGATGAATTACGCTCGTGAATAATTCTGATCTTATTAGCCGCTATCCTGCAATGAGGGCATTTTAAACTCATAAAGGCAATAATGTGCTTTCCTTGCGAAAGTGTTTTTGGTGGGACGTTAAGCGTTGCATGTTGATAAAGGGTGTCCAATTCAATTTTGAAATTTTCTTCCGGTTTATTAAGGTATGCTTCTGAATAATTTAATTCAACAGGGTTAAGAATAAAGGGCATAGCAAATGCTGAAACGAATACCAATGAATTAATAATTGCCGGTCTTTTATTAAAGTTCCAACCATCGTGATACTTATACAAAATAAAAAAGCCAATAAGCATAATTGCATTTTTTATTAATGCCTGCAAAGGTGTCATTTGTATAAAAGTGCCAAAGCAACCGCAATTGCCTTTATTGCCGGTAAAGAAAATCAATAAAATAAGATAAATAGAAAATATCAGAAGCAAGGCAATGCCTGATCTATAAGCAATTTTACGAAGGCCAAGATTGAGAAGAAGAAGAATTCCTATAAAAAATTCAAGACCTATAAGGATACGTGCAATGAAGGGCGCTATCTGCCAATTAATAAAACCTAAATCAACAAAAGTATATTCGAAAGGTTCAATAGGGTATAATTTCGTGTATCCTGAAAAAATAAATACAGCGCTCATCAATACGCAAAGTAAACCAAGTATAATTTTTTTAAACATGGCGTAAAGATAAAAAAAAGCGTCCCATTAAAAATATGGAACGCTTTAGTAATAATTTTTCAAAAATAATTATTTAAGTTCACAAGTACTTGTATAAACATACGTTGTACCCATAAAATCTTGTGATGCAGAAAGACTTAAACATGCAGCTCTTGCATCACCTTTTTTAGAATCGGTAAAAGTTTTAACAGATGTTGAAGGAGTAGAACCAGGGAAAGTACTAGTTTCTACACAAGTACAAGTACGATCTTTTTTACAAGAAGCGAAAGAAAATGCAGAAATTACTGTAACAATTAATAATATTTTTTTCATTTTTTTATATTTTTGGATTAAATAATAAATAATTTAATTTATTTTATTTTAGTTCACAAGTTGTTGTTTGCAAATCATTACCTGTTCCATCTGTACTGTTAATACATCTTTTTTTAGCATCCATTTTTCTTGCATCAACAATTGTAATAACAGAAGTTTGTGATGGAGATCCGTCTGCGTAAACAGCAGTACAGGTACAAGTAGAATCTTTTTTACAAGAAGCGAAAGAAAATGCAGAAATAACTGCAACCGTTAATAATAATTTTTTCATGTTTTTTTTAGTTTTTTAGTTTGATTAAAAAAATAGGAATATCTGATTTTCTGATTACTTCAGTTCACAAGTTGTGATAGTCGTAACGGTACCATCTACTTCAGTTGAGCTCAAACAATTTGCTCTTGCTGCAGCTTTTGTAGATTTTGGATAAGTTGTAACATTAGCCGTTCCATTAGCTACACCGTTATAAGTAGATGTACAAGTACAAGTTTGGTCTTTTTTGCAGGAAGCAAAAGAAAATGCAGCAGCTACTGCAATAAATAATAATCCTTTTTTCATTTTTATATTTTTTTTGGTTAATACGGATGCAAATTTAATACATTTATTTAAAATCTACAAAAAAGATACAAAAAGTTAAGGTTATTTAGAATACTGCTAAATTAACTATTGCTGCTTAACAGGAATAGCACTGTAAACAATTGTTTACGGGCAAAAGGCATTGCTTTTTGAGGGATATTATAATTGCTTCAATTTCTTTAGATTGTCTTTGGTGCTTACAACATTCATTATCGAAACAATGTTTTGGTGTTCTTTGTATAAAATTTTTAGTGCCTCACAAACCATCCTGGGGTAATTTGGATTGATTTCTTTCACCTGATATTAGTTAAAAAATGACAATAGAATCGGACGCATGAATATAGAGTCTCTATGCTCATAATGGTTTGTTTTAAGATGAATAATATGTTTAGCTTTAAAATTTCTGATGGCTAAATCAATTAAATTAATCGTCCTCATTTTGCTGTAACAATTGTTATGACTTCCTATTCTGGAGTTTTTTTATTATTCATACAAAGCTACAAAAACATATTTTTAAGAAAATTTATTTTCAAATTCCTGCATCACTTCGATCAATAAATTTACACTTTCTAATGGGAGAGCATTGTAAATGGAAGCTCTGTAACCTCCCACATCACGATGTCCGCGCAAACCACTTAAATTAGCTATTTTAGTTAATTTATCAAACTCAATTTCGAGTTCAGGTTTATGCATTATAAATGTTACATTCATGAATGAACGATCCTCAATGGCAGTGGTACCAACAAACATACTGTTACGATCAATTTCATGATACAATGCATCCGCTTTTTGCTGATTGACTTTTTCTATCCATTCGATGCCACCATTTTTTTTCAGCCATCTTAAAGTTAACATAGAAACATAAATTGGAAAAACAGGAGGAGTATTATACATGCTTTCACCTTTAATATGCACCTGATAATCTAACATAGAAGATAACTTACGGCCTGTTTTACCTAATATATCTTCGCGCACAGCAACCATTGTGCAACCGGCAGGTCCCATATTTTTTTGAGCGCCAGCATAAATAAGTGCGAAATCGTTACCATCTACATTCCTAGAAAAAATATCGCTGCTCATATCACAGACCAGTGGGACAGTAGTTTTCGGGAAATTTTTTATTTGTGTGCCATAAATGGTATTGTTTGAAGTGATATGAAAATAATCAAGCTGGGCAGGTATTTCAAAACCTTTAGGAATATAGCTAAATTTTTTATCTTCGGAGGAAGCAATTACAGAGGTATTACCAATCAACTTGGCTTCTTTTATAGCTTTACTAGACCAAACACCGGTATTTAAATAACCAGCAGTACCTTCTTGCCGCAGTAAATTTAAAGGAGCCATAGTAAATTGCAAGCTTGCACCACCGCCAAGAAATAATACTTGATAACCATCCTTTAGTTTCAATAATTCTTTCACCAAAGACTTAGATTCCTCCATTACGGCTTCAAAATTTTTACTGCGATGCGAAATTTCAAGTAAAGAAAGGTTTAAGTTATCAAAATTGATACATGCTTCGGAAGCTTGCTGCAATACTTCGGGCGGCAATATGCCAGGACCTGCGCTAAAATTATGAACTTTTATCATACTGATTTAAGAATTGGATTTTGTAAATTTCAGGAACAATATTGCACGAAATTAGGAATAATTTGCAAGGCAGATTTAAAAGAGAAGAAAAATATTTTTTTTTAAATAAATACAAAAAAGAATCAATCCAGCACGCTGAATAGTAAGTACAGCAATTTAAGAATGAAAAAATACAATTATTTTAACAAACAAAAAAATCTCAATTCCATCAAACCCATCAACATATTAAAAAATATATAAAAGGGAGAAAGCTGAAATTTTGCTTGTATCAAATTACAGAAATTACGTACAAGAAAATTTGCTAGTTTATACAGCAGATTTGAGCATTTGGGACTTACCAGTTAAATAATTACAAATAAAAAATAAAGCAGGGGTAGATTTTTTATGTAATATTTTATGCATCAGCAAGTTGGGTATGTATATTAGATAATTATTGAATTAATTACAGCTTGCTTTTGTAATTATTTTATCTTTGCAAAAAAATAATAATACTATGAAAAAACTAGTCTATTTAATTGGATTTTTGCCTTTTGCCTTTAGTTGCGGGGATAATAAACAAACAGGAATATTATCGGCAGAGGATAGCTTAAGGGCTGTTGCTGGAGGTCAGCAAGTTCGAATTCAAAATCAAGATTCAAGTATACAATCATTTATACGAGGATTTAACGAAATTCAAGACAACTTGGATATTATAAAGGGGAAAGAAAAAATTGTGTCGGCAGCGAGCAAAGATTCAGAAACTCGTAATTCAAAAGAAGAGCAAATTGTTGCAGATATCCAATCGATATATGACATCATGAATAGGAACAAACAACGACTTGCCTCCATGAAATTAAAAATGAAGGAATCTAACATACAAAATGCAGAACTAGAGAAATTCATTACCCGGTTAACAGCTGATATTGAAGCTAAAGATATTGAAATAGGAGATTTAAAAACCCAATTAGAACAATTAAATGTGGCAATGACTAACTTGAATGTAACTTATCAAGAAGCGTCTCAAGAATCCGGTGTAAAAACCGAAAAATTAAATACTGCATACTATGCTTTTGGCACTTCGAAAGAATTGATTAAAAATGGTGTATTAACCAAAGAAGGTGGCTTTATTGGAATAGGGAAAATTCAAAAAATGAAGGCAGATTTCAACAAAAATTATTTTACTAAAGTTGATATTTCAGTTACAAATACAATTGTTCTGGGGGCGAAAAAAGCAAAATTTATTACCAATCACCCAAGTGGTTCCTATTCTATTGAGGGTACTGATGGTAGGGCTGAAAAACTTACTATAAATAATTGGGAAGAGTTTTGGAGCATTTCAAAATATTTGGTTATTGTAGTTGAATAATCGCAAAAAAATTTCAGAAGTTTAATTATCCTATTACCGAAAAACGCAGAAAAAGCTATCCAGCAATTGGAATAGCTTTTTTTTATTTTTAATCAGGTAACATTTTTTTTTGAAATAATAAAAAGACCAAGAAACGTAATACTACCATTTACAATCAACAATTCCAAGCCAAATTTATATCCATTCAACCAAATTTGTGAATAGTAATTTAATACATAACAAAGTGCTGGGGAAATTATACAAACAATAGGAACTAAATTTTCTTTCAGTTTAACTTTTGTAAATACTCCAAATGCAAAGAGACCAAGCAATGGTCCATAGGTATATCCAGCAAGTTTCAGGATGAGATCGATGATAGATCTGTTATCGATCCAATGAAATATCATTACACATAAAAGAAATAATAATGCGAAAGAGAGATGCACAATTCTTCTAATTCGTAAACGATCCATTTCAGTCCATGATTCACGTCGATTTAAACCTAACATATCAAGAGAAAAAGAGGCTGTTAAGGCAGTAATAGCGCCATCTACACTAGGAAATAAAGCAGAAATCAGCCCTATGATAAATACCAATCCCATAACGGGAGGGAAATACTGCAAAGCTAATGTTGGAAAGAGGTCGTCCCCTTTTAAATTAAGATTATTTTGAGCCGCAAAAAGGTATAGTAATCCGCCAAGGAAAAGGAATAAGAAATTCACAAAAATTAAAATAAAACTAAGGGAAATAATATTTTTCTGAGAGTCTTTTAATGTTTTTACAGAAATATTTTTTTGCATCATCTCCTGATCTAACCCTGTCATTGTTATTGCAATAAATGCGCCACCCAAAATTTGTTTCAAAAAGAACGATGGATTTAATGGATCGCTAACAATAAATTTAGAATACTGTTTTACTTGCATCAAATCCCAAGCACCGGCAAAACTTAAATTAAGATTTCTTAAGATATAGATAACACAGATAACAAGCCCCCCCAACATGAATGTAGTTTGCAAGGTATCCGTCCATATAATAGTTTTTACGCCACCTTTAAATGTATATGCAACAATCAATATTAAAATACCAACGGCAGTTAGCCAAAAAGGGATGCCGGCATCATCCAGAATAAAAAATTGCATAACACGAATTACAAGGTATAACCTTGCTGTAGCGCCCACTGTTCGGGAAACAATAAAAAACATGGCACCTGTTTTATAGGAAACCCAACCAAAACGATGCTTTAAATAATCGTAAATAGAAGTAAGGGATAATTTATAATAAATAGGAAGTAAAACAAAAGCAACCACCATATAACCTATAAAATATCCAAAAACAACCATGAGATAGGAAAAGCCTTGCGTTTCAACTGTTCCGGGAACAGAAACGAAGGTAACACCAGAAAGCGAGGTGCCAATCATGCCAAAAGCTACAATGTACCAAGGAGATGATTTATTTCCAGCAAAAAAGCTGAAATTGCCTGCATTTTTGGAAGTATACCAAGAAATATAGAGAAGCACCAAAAAATAAGCTAAAATAATTGAGATAGTAATAGATGGAGACATATAATATTTTTAAAAAATGTGAAAAAAAATATAGCACATATTAATGAATGTATATTAAATTAGACTTTCAAAACAAAAAAACAATTAAGATATTAATTTAACAAAGAAAAACAATAAAAATATAAAATATACATTTCAGCTTTTCAGTATATTAACAAAGTTCTTGACAATAATATTTACATTTGTGGCAATTCGAAAAAATAAAATTGCAGGCAGCTGGCACACAAAATCTAAAAATTAAATGCAAATTACAAAAACAACTATTCCAGATTTATTAATTATTCAGCCGATTGTTTTTGAGGATGAACGCGGTTATTTTTATGAATCTTTCAGCAAAAAGCTTTTTTTACAACATGGGATCGAAACTGATTTTATTCAGGATAATCAATCCTTATCGCAGGCAGGAGTTTTGCGAGGGATGCATTGTCAAAACCCACCCTTCGCGCAGGGCAAATTAGTTCGTGTTATTAAGGGTTCTATATTAGATGTGGTAGTAGATTTAAGAAAAAAATCCGCTAGCTATGGAGAGCATTTTAAAATAGAACTCAATGAAACAAACAAAACAATGCTGTGGATACCACATGGATTTGCTCATGGATTTTTAACATTAGAAAACAACACTATATTTTCATATAAATGCAGTAACTATTACAATAGGGCATCAGAAGATTGCATCCTTTGGAATGATAAGGATTTGGCAATTAATTGGGGTGTATTAATGCCAAATTTATCTGAAAAAGATAAATTAGGGAAACCATTTAAAGAATTTATAAGTCAATTTTAATTGTTATTTTTTATTAATTTTTAATCGTTCAAAAAATTTAGAAGCCCTTAATAGATGCAGGTAGCCTTGATTTTTTTATTTTACTTTAATAATAAACTATTTTCAGGATAAATAAATCGTAAAATTGTAGGATGATAATAAAACAAAGTGGATTTTTTTCTGATTTATATAATAGAATAATTCTTTTTAAAATTAATATTGATAAGTATAATTAAGCACATCAAAAAGCAATTCAACAATGACTACAATCCTTAACGGCAAATTACTTTCGCAGCAAATACAGGATGAACTTTTTATTGAAGTTAATACAATTAAGGCTGCAGGCGGCAAAGTGCCACATTTAGCGGCTATTTTAGTAGGTGATGATGGTGCCAGCGAAACGTATATTGCAGCAAAAATAAAAGCCTGCGGGAAAGCAGGGTTTAAATCTACCTTAATTAGATTACCAATTACGGTTAATGAAAAGGAGTTGCTTATAAAAATTGAGGATTTAAATAATGATGCAGATGTGGATGGTTATATTGTTCAGTTGCCACTTCCAAGGCATATTCGGGAGCATAAAATAATAGAAACGATATCACCGAAAAAAGATGTTGATGGTTTTCATCCACAGAATGTAGGAAGAATGGCTTTGAATTTACCAAGCTATATTCCAGCAACGCCATTTGGAATTCTACAATTATTAGAGAGGAATAATATTAACACCGCAGGCAAACATTGTGTAGTTCTTGGCCGCAGTCATATTGTTGGCGCCCCAATAAGTATATTATTATCACGCAATGGGGTTCCAGGGAATTGTACGGTAACACTGTGTCACAGCCGTACAGAAAATTTAATAGAGCATACTCAAAAAGCGGATATATTAATTGTAGCCTTAGGAAAGCCTGAATTTGTTACGGCAGAAATGGTGAAAGAGGGGGTGATAATAATTGATGTAGGCATTACACGTATTGCATCAGATAAAACCAAGAGTGGTTTTAAATTAGTAGGCGATGTAAATTATGAAGCAGTTGCTCCCAAATCGTCATTTATCACGCCTGTGCCTGGAGGTATAGGTCCGATGACAATAGCTTCTTTATTGGTAAATACATTAAAAGCCTCCAAAAAAGAAATTTACGGTTAAAAAATATTGATTAGCATTAATGAGTTTCGAATTTTAATAATATTGTTTAAAAAATATGATTTTTAAAATCGAATTTTATTTCTAAATACCATCCATTATTTAAATAAAACCATAATTAATTTTATCAATGGATTTTAAAATTATATCGGACTTTCAACCTACTGGTGATCAACCTTCAGCTATCCAACAGTTAGTTAATGGCCTTCAAAATAATTTACCTGCTCAAACATTGCTAGGAGTAACGGGATCGGGTAAAACCTTTACCATTGCAAACGTAATAAATGAAATACAAAGACCTACTTTAATATTAAGTCATAATAAAACTCTTGCAGCCCAGCTATATGGGGAGTTCAAACAATTTTTCCCAAAAAATGCAGTTGAATATTTTGTTAGTTATTATGATTATTATCAGCCGGAAGCTTTTATTCCAAGTACAAACACCTATATAGAAAAAGATTTATCTATTAATGAAGAGATAGAAAAATTAAGACTAAGTACTACCTCTGCTTTACTTTCGGGTAGAAGAGATGTAATAGTAGTATCATCGGTTTCCTGTATTTATGGTATAGGTAATCCAATAGAGTTTAAAAACAATGTACTCCATATAAAGAAAGGTGAAATAATCAGCCGCAATAAATTTCTGCATAAATTAGTGGAAGGACTTTATTCAAGGACTACAGCAGACTTTTTACGCGGCAACTTTCGTGTTAATGGTGATACGGTAGATATTAATCTTGCATACGCAGATTATTCGTTGCGTGTTACTTTTTTTGGCGATGAAATTGAAGAAATTAATTTTTTTGATACAATAACAGGTAAGAACATTGAGACGCTTGAAAATGTACCAATTTATCCTGCCAATATATTTGTTACCAGTCCGGATTCGATGAAAAGCGCGATTTTTCAAATACAAGACGATATGGTAAGGCAGGTGGAATATTTCAAAGAAATTGGGAAACATTTGGAGGCAAAACGCCTGGAGGATCGTGTTACTTATGATTTGGAAATGATGCGAGAATTAGGCTACTGCTCGGGCATAGAAAATTACTCTCGATATTTTGATAACCGCACACCAGGCTCGAGGCCATTTTGTTTGTTGGATTATTTCCCTACTGATTTCTTAATGGTAATAGATGAAAGCCATGTTACACTTCCCCAAATACGGGCGATGTATGGCGGCGACCGAGCTCGGAAAATCAATTTAGTTGATTATGGCTTCCGTTTACCTGCTGCTATGGACAATCGCCCATTGAAGTTTGAAGAATTTGAAGCTATTATTAAACAAATAATTTATGTAAGTGCTACACCCGCAGAATATGAGTTAAAGCGATCGGAAGGGATTATTGCAGAGCAAATTATTCGTCCAACAGGTTTATTAGATCCTATTATTGAGGTAAGGCCCAGCATCAATCAAATTGATGATTTGTTGGATGAAATTGATAAAGTTAGTAAGCGTGATGAACGAATATTGGTTACAACACTTACAAAGCGCATGGCTGAAGAATTACAAAAATTTATGCTAAATGTAGGTATACGTTGCCGATATATACATTCAGATGTGGAAACACTGGAGCGCGTGCAAATAATGCAAGATTTACGCTTGGGATTATTTGATGTTTTAATAGGTATAAATCTTTTGCGAGAGGGCTTGGATTTGCCAGAAGTGTCGTTGGTTGCAATACTTGATGCAGATAAAGAAGGATTTTTGAGGTCGGACAGAGCATTAACACAATCAGCTGGTCGTGCGGCGCGTAATTTAAATGGAAGAGTAATTATGTATGCCGACAAAATGACGGGTTCGATGCAGCGTACCATAGATGAAACAGAACGAAGAAGACAGATACAAATCTCTTATAATATTTCAAATAATATAATACCCACAGCATTAAATAAATCCAAAGAATCAATTTTAGGGCAAACATCGGTGGTCGTTGACTCCAAAGGAAAACTGTCGCGTAAATATGTTGAGAATGAAAAAACCAACTATGCAGCAGATCCTGTAGTGCAGTATATGAATAAAGAAGAGTTGCAAAAGGCGATAAGCAAAACCAGGAAATTAATGGATATTGCTGCCAAAGCATTTGATTTTTTGGAAGCAGCAAGGTTGCGAGATGAAATGTTTGCTCTTGAAAAAATGTTAAAAAGCAAGGATTAGGATTTACAAAAATGCTTACAAAATAATTTTGACAAAACAGATACATTAATAAAAACAGATGATTTCATTTTTTTGCAAAAAATATCCTTATGAAAACGCGTGTGAGGAATAAACAAACGCGATGCAGGGTTGCAGGTGGGGAGGAATCGTTTGTTCTTGATTTTTTGTTTCTTTTTATCAAGAAAAAAGAAAAATACACAGTTTTTGAACCATTTAATTTGCGGATTTATTTCGAAAACTTCACTAAGGGATATAGGACTAAAAAAATGCTTAACGAAAAACGGTTAATTAAATAGTTTTCGATAGCATACAATCCTAAATTTTATAGCCTCAACTAATTTTATTCTGGGTTAGTAAATAAAAGAGAGCCATAAGGAGAGACGCCAATACCACCTGCTAATTTAGCAGGTTTAAAAAATCCTGTGCCATTGGTTTTAATTTTGAATAATGTTCCACGGCCATTTGTACCATCAATAGGTATCATTCCGTAAAGAGTAGTGCCCTCCGCAATAAGTGTTCCTCTAGGATCGGAAGGTGATTCAAAGTCATAAATCTGTTCATATTCAGAACCATCGGGCAATATTTTAAAAACTGCACCATACCCAATTGTGCCATCTTCACTAGCCATTCCATAAAGGAAAGTATTATCAGTTATTAGAGTACCCGTTGGATGACTACCATCTAAGCCAGAAAAGTCGTATATATCAGTAAACTCAGTTCCATCTGGTAATATTCTGAATATATTTCCAAGGGCATTTAATCCTCCAACAGGAGTCATTCCATAAAGAAAAGTACCGTCAGAAAGCAGTGACCCTGTAGGATTAGTTCCATTTTCGCCTGTAAAGTCTAACAGCTTTAAAAACCCGGTTCCATTGCGTTTAATTTTAAAGATAACACCAAAATCACTCTTTCCTCCATCATAAGTCATTCCATATAAAAAACTACCATCTGAAATTAGAGAACCCTGGGGATTACTGCCATTTATGCCTGTAAAACTGAGTAAAGTCAAATATCCAGTACCATCCGTTTTAATTTTAAAAATCACCCCCATTTCCTTTCTACCCCCCCGCCGGGTCATTCCATAAAGAAAGGTTCCGTCTGATATAAGACCACCATTAGGAAAACTTCCATTATCACCAGTAAATTCAAGCAGTATTTTTAATTCAGACCCATCAGGTTTTACCCTAAATATCAATCCTAACCCATCAGCACCACCAACACTGGACATACCATAAAGGAAAGTACCATCGAACAAAAGATCGCCGTATGGATAGTCCACTTTAATCTTTGCTGCAAAATTTTGAAGCTTAGAGTATTGAGAGTATGCTGTATTAGAGATTAAAACCGCTAAAATAAAGAGTTTTAATTTTTTCATCATTGGTAATCTATTGTTAATTTGAAATGAAAAAATTAGAATTGCAACAATTTAAATATAATTAAAAAGCACCATTAATATTTATGAATAGCTGAACCTAAAAATTTAATGCAAAGTTAATGTCATTTAAGACTTTTAGCAATTTAAAAAAATATTTTTATTTATTGCATCTTATAGTTAAGATAAAACAAATAAGACAAATAACTACATTACACTAACTCAGATATTTTATTTGGCTTAAAAGCAATTGCTGCATTTACAGCTATTTTCCAACCATTGTATAATTCATTTACTTTTTTGGCTGGGAGGCTTGGCTTAAATGTATTATCTACGAGCCATTGGGTAGATATTTCTTCCCGATTTTTCCAAAAACCTATTGCAAGTCCAGCAAGGTATGCAGCACCTAAAGCAGTTGTTTCATTAACAATTGGTCTATCAACTTCCACTTCTAAAATATTACTTTGAAATTGCATTAATAAATTATTCTTTGCTGCACCACCATCTACCCTCAAGCTTTTAAGTTGAATACCCGAATCTTGTTCCATCGCCATTAATACATCTTTTACTTGATAGGTTATGGCTTCTAAAGTTGCCCTTATCAAGTGTTCTTTCGAAATTCCACGAGTAAGGCCTAGAATAGCACCGCGCACTTCACTATCCCAATAAGGAGTTCCTAAACCAACAAAAGCAGGAACTACATATACACCGTCCGAAGATGTAACACTATTTGCATGCGTTTCGCTTTCAGCAGCTTCTTTAAAAAACTGAAGACCATCCCGCAACCATTGAATAGCTGCGCCAGCAACAAAAATACTGCCTTCCAAGGCATATTCAACCTTACCATCGATGCCCCATGCAATGGTAGTAAGTAAACCATTATTCGATTGAACCGCTTTATCACCTGTATTCATCAACATAAAACAACCTGTGCCATATGTATTTTTCGCCATACCTTTTGTGAAGCAAGCCTGCCCAAACAAGGCGGCTTGTTGGTCACCTGCCATTCCAGAAATAGGAATTTTGAGAGTATTAAAATTTGCATGGCCATAAATTTCGGAAGAGGAACAAACCTTTGGTAGAACAGATTGCGGGATATCTAATATTTTAAGTAATTCATCATCCCATTTTAAATCAAATATGTTGTAAAGGAGAGTGCGCGAAGCATTGCTATAATCCGTTACATGAGCTTTGCCTCCGGTAAGTTTCCAAACAAGCCAGGTATCAATAGTACCGAAAAGTAATTCATTATTTTCGGCTTTTTCTCGAGCACCAGGAACAGTATCTAATATCCATTTAAGTTTAGTTCCTGAAAAGTAAGCATCTATAAGTAAACCAGTTTTATTTCGAAAAGTATTATTTAATCCTTTTTTCTTCAGTTCCTCGCAAATATCGGCTGTTTGCCTTGATTGCCAAACAATGGCATTATAAATTGGCAAACCAGTATTTTTATCCCAAACAACAGTAGTTTCACGCTGATTTGTAATGCCGATAGCAGCAATATCCGCTGCATTATAATTTACTAATATATCATTTACAACCTCCTCAACAGTTTGCCAAATTTCCAATGCATCATGCTCTACCCATCCTGGTTTAGGAAAATGTTGTGTAAATTCTTTTTGAGAAATTTTAACAACAGCCCCTGATTTATTAAATAAAATAGCCCTAGAACTTGTTGTACCTTGGTCAATAGATAAAATATATTTTTTTTCCATTAGATTTTTTTGATTATAATACTATAAATTTATTATTTTTTTAGAAGCTACCCTGACACTCCTATTATCGACTTTTTACAATAAACTATTGAACTAAATAAATCGCAAAAAAATGTATTGAATATCCTATGTTAAATTATTTAAAAAGTTTAAAAAAAACAATTTTAAAAACATCTTTTTTTCAGTTCAATAATATTAATTCGATTTTTTTTCATCTGCACCTGAATTAAATTCTGCAAGAACAGCTAAAATTATAACAATAAAAACAAGAGGTGCAATAATCCATAAAAGTGTATGAACTTCGCTCTTAAATAGAGCCTTATAAAGCAGAGCGCCTAATATACCGCCTAAAATTGGGCCTAAAATAGGAATCCAGGCATAGCTCCAATCTGATTTACCTTTACCAACTATGGGCAATAAATAATGAGCAATACGAGGACCTAGATCACGTGCAGGATTAATAGCATAACCTGTTGTTCCTCCTAGTGATAAACCAATAGCCACAATTAAGCCACCCACAGCCAATGGTTTCAAACCCTCTGAAAAGGAATTAGCACCAATAGTTAAGATACCAAAAATTAAAATAAAGGAGCCGATAATTTCACTTAAAAGGTTGGCCCATATTTTACGTATAGCAGGGCCTGTAGCAAAAACAGCAAGTTGGGTAGCTTGATCTTTTGTTTCTTTCCAATGAGGTAAATAATGGAGCCATACAACTACAGCACCAATAAAGGCACCAAGTAGTTGCGCTAATAAATAAAAAAGAACTTTAGCTTTTTCAAATTCCCCAATGCATGCCAATGAAATTGTAACAGCAGGGTTAAGATGCGCACCGCTAATGCTTCCTACGGCATATATAGCAATGATAACAGCTAGCCCCCATCCACTAGTAATTACTAACCATCCTGCGTTTTCAGACTTGGTACCTTTTAATATAACACCTGCTACAACACCGCTACCAAAAATTATTAATAACATTGTTCCAATAAATTCACCTAAAAATTCTGACATATAGTATATTATTAATTTAAAGTTTATTATTAAAATAAATCAGGATAATCAGAGATAATACCATCAACACCCATATTTTTCAATTCAATAATTTTATTACTATCGTTCACTGTCCAAGGAATAATTTTTATACCACGCTCCTTACATTCCTTAATAATAGAGGCATTTACAGTTGCGTGGTCAGGAGAATAAATAGTAGGAATAAATCCCAATTCATGTATTCGTGTGGAAAAAGATTTAATAGATGGGGGTTCATATAAATATGCTGTTTTTACAAAAGGATATTTTTTATTTAAATACTGTAAGGTACGAATATCAAAGGATTGAATTATAACCCTATTTTCAATTTTTTTCTCGAGGATAACAGCCATTATAAGTTCAACAAATTCTTCTGGCTTGGGGTGATAAATATCATCCGTTAAAGCAGTGCTTTTAGTTTCAATATTATATTGAAGTGGAGGCAAAGAATTGCGAATTACATATGCTTCTGCGCTATCTACAACATCACTTAATTTTGGCTTTTGTGCCTTCACTTTTTGTTGCCTTGGAAATCGTGGATGGATTTTTAATCCTACATCAAACAGCTGTGTTTGTTCAAATGACATCTCATAAATGTTTAACGATTTCTCTTCACTTTCCTTTACAAAACTACCATCAGCTTTGGTGGTAATTTCATGATTGAAAAAGGGTTCGTGACTGAGAATTACTATTTTATCTTTGGTAATAACAGCATCCATTTCAAGCGTAGTAACTCCTAAATCAATTGCTTTTTTAAATCCAAGTATGGTATTTTCAGGCATCAGTCCCCTGCACCCCCGGTGACCTTCCTTATCTAATTTGGGAGCTACGGCATTGGCATTTTGAGTTTGATTACTTGAAGAGCAAGAAAAAAGTAAGGTGCACAAAAAAACGAATATTATCTTCATTATGTTATTATTTTTTTCCAAAAAAAAAGGAATTTATATTTTGCAAAATTTATATCTATTATTTAGAATGAAATTAATTCAAGCTAATTTAAATATTCTTTACTTTTATTTGAATTGAATAAAAAAAAACAAAGGTAGAATATAATTTGAATTGAGTACTTGTTTCAAAACGCTATCCTTATTTTAAATTAAAAATCAATTGAAAAATAAAATTTACGAGAACAAAAAAACATTTATAAATATTGATTTTGTTGCTTAGGGATTGGGACAAAATAATTTCGACAAAACAGATATATTAATAAAAATAGATGATTTCTTTTTTTGCAAAAAACATCCTTATGAAAACGCGCGTGAGGAATGAACAAACTCGATGCAGTGTTGCAGGTGGGGAGGAATTGTTTGTTCTTGATTTTTTGTTTCTTTTGTATCAAGACAAAAGAAAAACACACAGTTTTTGAACCATTTAATTTGCGGATTTATTTCGAAAACT
>Ga0114966_10001169_pt1 | contig 24501 bp, 18 predicted proteins | sample M_130207_XF_Meta_FD_87029 | JGI IMG/M metagenome (GOLD analysis project Ga0114966, IMG submission 87029) | Freshwater microbial communities from Lake Montjoie, Canada to study carbon cycling - M_130207_XF_MetaG | ecosystem: Environmental > Aquatic > Freshwater > Lake | place: Lake Montjoie... | reverse complement strand
GACCTCGTCCTTACCAAGGACGCGCTCTGCCAACTGAGCTACAGGGGCGAACCGTCGACGTACTGAAGACGCGAAGGGAAGGGTTTGAATGACCATCGAAAACCCCACCGTCAAGCGGATTTTTGCAAGGGTTTTACACCCCTTCTAGGCCCCCTTATGGCCCCACGATCAGGCGGTACGCCCCGGGGGGTAGCTGCCCCGCCCAATCGACCCCAGCCGCCCATCGACGGATGGCCTCATCCAGCGGCTGTGAGCCTGAATGTCTCACGTCACTCCCCAGGGGGGCTTTCCCAAAGGAGTCTACGCTCAAAATTACCTCGAATGTTGACTTAAATGGGTGGTTTTTTGGAATTAAATCATCCTTAATTCCTTTTTTATCATTAAAGTGGGTAATTTTCCCGCTGGTAATAGGCTTATTGCTCCCACCCATCGGATAAATCTCGAAAAAAGCGGCCCGCGCAGGGAGCCCCTCACCGGCGTAACTTTGGGTTCCAAAAGTGGTAAAAGGGGCGGCCTCCGCCAACGGGACTGCTCTGGCCGGCGTGGGAGTTTCTCGACGTGGTACCAGGAGGGCGGACTCCTTCCCCAGAGGGCGGGAAGGGTCGAACTGAAGGGCCGGGTTGGATTTGGCAAAAGGGGCATCTTCCGGCTGGCCAATCTCAACGCGTCCGACCCCACCCAAAACCGACTTGGCAGGAAAGTACACGGCAGAGGTATCCAGAAGCACGACGCTCTCCGTCCGAACGTCGCCCGGCGCCACCAGGCGCACCCCATTGGTCAAAGGCTGAGCCGGATCATTGCCACCGGCACCTGGCCTGAAGACCAGAAGGGCAAGCAGGAAGAGCCCGAGCCCAGAAAGCAGCGCGGTACGGGTCAGCGGGGGGATACGGCCGCCGGTCAGATTACGGAATGTGGAGAGCGCCCGCATGCTCAGCGGTCGCGGGTGCGCTCGGCGACCGTCACACGTGCCAGGGAGCCGCGGCCTTCACGGATGAAGTTGACCATCAAGACCTCGCCCGGCTTGCGGCGGGAAATAGCCAGACGCAGCTCATTCCAATTCTCAAAAGGCTTTCCATCCAAAGCCACGATGATGTCACCCACCCTAAGGCCCGCCTTCGCCGCCGGCAGGCCGTCGCTAATGAGCGAGACGCGCACGGCACCGTTCTTACCGAGATTGAGCTTAGTAGCCTCAGAGAGGGAGAGGTCTTCGCCTTGGACTCCGATGAGCCCGCGGACGACCTTACCTCCGTTCGCCAGATCCGTCGCGACCGAAACAATGAGATTAGCTGGAATGGAATAGCCGAGGCCGATACTGCCGCCGGTGCCGGATTTGATCGCGGTATTCATGCCTAGCAGGCGGCCTTCAAAATCGATGAGAGGCCCGCCGCTATTACCTGGATTGATTGCCGCATCGGTCTGGATGAAATCCTCGAAGTCCATACCCATCCCCTGCTTGCCCGAGCGGCCGAGCGCGGAGACGATGCCAGAGGTGACGGTGATGCCGGCATCGAGAGGATTGCCGATGGCGAAGACGACATCGCCTACGCGGGCCTTCTCGCTATCAGCGAACTTGGCGAAAGGCAGGTTGCGTCCCTCGATCTTCAGCACGGCTATGTCGCTACCAGCATCGACGCCGAGCACCTTGGCGCGGAATTCGCGGCGGTCCTGCAGCTGGACGATGACGGTATCGGAAACGGTGGCGCGGTCGGCCTTCAGTACGACGTGCCGGTTGGTGATGACGTAACCCTCAGGATGGATAATCGTGCCGGAGCCTAGGCCGGTCGGCATGAGCGTCTCACCGGTCTTCTCATCCTTGAGGACCCTATCTTTGTCGATGCGTCCCCGATAACGATCCAAGACCGACTGAGGGATGACCTCGGCGGTCCGGATACTGACGACCGCCGGCATAATGCGGGCCAGCATATCAGCGTAGCTCGCACCGGCGTTGTTGCGGTTGATCGGGCGGACATCGGTATCAAAGGAGACACCGGCGAGGGCCATAGCCGGCAAGAGGACAAGCGCGGTGAGATGACGGAGCATGACTCACTCATCCTACCGCTCAGACCAACCAAAGCAAGCGACCTCAGCGGGCCATCGTGAACCCGCCACCCGGCTGGTTCGGTTCGGCCTCGCCGCGATCCTTATTGAAACGCATCGAGAACAGGCGGGTGACGCCCTTCTCCTGCATGGTTGCCCCGAAGATGTCGTCGGCGGCAGAGACGGTACGCTTATTATGGGTGATTACCAAGAACTGGGAGAAACGGGTAAACTCGCGGATGATGTCCGTAAAGCGGTTCACGTTGGCGTCATCAAGTGGAGCATCGAGCTCGTCGAGCACGCACAGCGGCGAGGGCTTCACCATATAGATGGCGAAGAGCAGCGCGACGGCGGTCATGGTACGCTGGCCGCCGGAAAGGAGGGAGATGCCACGCAGCTTTGTGCCCGGAGGTTGGGCGATGATTTCGATACCACTTTCAAGCGGGTCCTCGGCTTGGACCATGGCAAGGTCAGCCGTACCGCCGTCGAAGAGGCGCTCGAAGGTGAACTTGAAGTTCTTGCGCACCTGCTCGAAGGTGTCGGTGAAGAGCTTAAGGGAGGTCTGATTGAGTTCCTCGATCGCCTTGGTGAGCTCTTCCTTGGCCTTCCAGAGGTCATCGCTCTGCTTGGTGAGGAAGTCATGGCGGTCGCGCAGGGAGGAATATTCCTCGACGGCGACAAGGTTAACGGAGCCCATGCCGGCCATACGATCGCGCAGTTCGGCGATCTCGCGGACGAGGGGCGGCCAATCGGAGGACTCCATCGAGGTGAGATCTTCAGCGGTCGGTTCGCCGCGACGGACGACGGCCTTAGGGGCTGGGCGGGAGCCTTCTTCATCGGTCTCCTCGAGGTCGTCGAAGCTGGAGATACCTTCCGGCTCGCCATCCGAGAGCCAGAGCTGGAGGCGCCAGTCGACTTCGGCGACGTCGAGCTGATGATCGGACTGGACCTTCTCGACGATGAAGCCGCACTGCGATGTCTGCTCGGCGAGCGAGACTTCGAGCCCTTTGAGGCGAGTATCAGCGACGCGCAGGCGGTCGCGGTCGACGGAGAGCACGCGGTCTTCGGATTCGACAGCCGCGTCGGTCTCGTGGAGAGAGCTGCGCAGGTCATTGAGTCCGGAGTTAGAGGTCTCGATCTCGCTGGCGAGTCGGGCGGAAGTCTCCCGGGCGCCGGTGGCCTGAGCCTTGAGCTCGCCGATGAGCTTGTCATTCTGCTGGGCTTCGATGCGCCGTGAATTCAGGCGGGCGACGGCTTCGGCGCGGCGCGATTCAAGGTCGGCCAACTCGCGGCCGACGAGTTCAAGGCGCTGACGCTGTTCGGCGTGGAGGAGGCGGGCTTCGCCCAAGGCATTACGGCGGAGATCGGATTCGGCGCGAGCGGACTCGAGCTGGACTTCACCGGAAGTGATCGCGGCACGGAGTTCGGCGACTTGGACGTCTTTGGCGGTGAGGGTGACCTGGGCGCGGTCGCGACGCTGCAGCGCTTCCGACTTCGAATTCTCGATCTCGGCCAGCTGGCGTTCCTCGCGGCTGATACGGTCATCGGCAGCGGAGAGGGTGTGGCGAGCGGAACGCTCGTCGGCCTGGGCGACGGAAAGTTCCTGGGCGGCGAATTGCGTGGCATCGCGGGCGGCCGAGACATCGAGTTCGTTGGCGTCCATCGCGGACTGGATACCGAGAGCCTTCTCGTTGAGCGTCGTCAGCTGATCGTTCTCGGACTCGAGGCTGGCGCGGACGGAGCGAATTTCGCTTTCGCGGGAGAAGACGCCTGAACCGGCGTTGGCGGCGGCCTTACGAGGTTTGCCGGCGTAGACGAGGCCGCGACGATCGACGAGGTCGCCATCGGTGGTCGCGACGAGGAAGAATTCGAAGGCAGGGTTGGCGCGCCACCAGCTGATGAAGTCGCCGAGGGACGGGCAGACGTAGCACCCGTCGAAGAGATTGGCGACGAGGCGGGCATGGTCCGGAGACTTCGCCTGCACCGCGGAGGTGGCAGGACGGAGCCAGCCGGGAGCGGCAGAACCGGAGCGGGAAGCCGGCGGAGCCTCGACCTGGAAGACCGCCCGGCCCAGCTGGCGTTCGCCCATCTTGGCGACGATGCCCGGCAGGGATTCAGCGGAGTCGAGGGCGACGGCTTCGGAGGCGGCGCCCAGGATATTCTCGAGCGCGGCGGCGGCGGAGATGTCGACGACCGTAACGAGGTCAGCGAGGGCCGAAGCCTTGCCGGTGCGGAGCTCTTCAGAGAATTCGCCACGGAGCACGGCCTTGGCGGCCTCGGAGAATCCTTCAAGACGGGACTGCATCTGCTCGAGCAAACCGAGCTGAGCCGAGAGCTTGGCGACCTTGCGATCCTGCTCGGAGATTGTCTGCTGGAGCGCGCGGAAATCGTTCAGCAGGTCGCGGCCTTTCTCGGTGGCTTCCTGTTCAGTGGTGCGGGCAACCTGAAGTTCGCCATGGCGCGTCGTGACGACGGCGCCGCACTCGGTGACGCGGCGTTCGAGCGCTTCGCGTTCCTGCTTCGCCTGGCTCAGAGAGGCAGAGAGATCGACGTGACGCGACTGGTAACCACGCAGATCGACTTCGAGATTAGTGACGTCGCCGCGGGCACGGGTCATCTCCCCTTCAGCGATTAGGATATCCTGACGGGCGCGGCGGAGAAGGTTTTCGGCCTCGACGACCTGACGGGCGACTTCTTCGACCTGCGCGGTCCTCTCGCGGTAGGCAGCGTCGGTGGCGGAGACGGAGCCAGCAGCGGTCGACTTGGCGTCGGAGCTGCCGCGCAAGCGCATCTCGAATTCGGCAATCGAGAGTTCGGCCTCCTGGGCTTCCCGACGGACTTCGCCGAGACGAGAGGAAAGATCGTCCGAGCGAAGGTCGGAGGTGCGGGCCTCGTTCTCGGCGTTCTCGCGCGCGGTCCGGAGTTCGAAAAGGGCCTGCTGGGCGAGCTGAACCTGCTCGGCCAGCTCGGTGCGACGAGCCCGCATCTGGAGGAGCGCGGCCTCGCGATCGCGAAGTCCGTCGGTCAACACGGTGACTTCGCCGCGACAGGCGGTAGCGTTGGTCTCGAGCGTGGCAACCTGGGAGCGACGGTCACCGAACTGCTTGGCATGCCAGGCGAGGTCGAGGTGCGTGAAGCGGTGACGCAGGCGACGGAAGCGGAGAGCCTTGGCAGCCTGACGGCGGAGCGTAGCGATCTGGCGGCCGACTTCGCTGACGACGTCGGTGATGCGCGCGAGATTGGTATCGACGCCGCCGAGCTTATTGAGGGCTTCGCGACGTTGGGCCTTGTAGCGCGTGATCCCGGCGGCTTCTTCAAAGAGGTAGCGGCGCTCGGAGGGATTAGCGGAAAGAATCTGGTCGATCTGGCCCTGCACCATGAACGAGTAGGACATGCGGCCAATGCCGGTGTCCATGAACAGGCGTTGGATATCCTTCAGGCGGGATGGCTTGCCGTTGATGAAATAGTCGCTGGCGCCTTCGCGGTGGAGGCGACGCATGACCGAGACCTCGGCGAAGGCCGTGCCCAGTTCCTTTTCGCAATCGGCAAAGATCAGCTCGACCTCGCACTGAGGGAGGGGCTTGCGACGGTCGGTGCCCGCGAAGATGACGTCCTGCATCGCCGGGGCGCGGAGGGACTTGGCCGATTGTTCGCCTAGAACCCAGCGGATGGCGTCGACGATATTGGACTTGCCGCAGCCATTGGGCCCGACCACGGCCGTGACCCCGGGACGGAGCTCGATGCGGGTCCGGTCGGCGAAGCTTTTGAATCCGTTGGCGACGATTTCCTTGAGGTACATCGAGGGGTGAGCCGCACGATTGCCCTGCCCTACCCCCGCCGCAAGCGTCTAGTGCCCTCCAGAAGGCCCACTTATTCACGGCTTTAAATACCCTCGGTTTCGGGGTTGACGAAAGGCCTCCCCCCTTGTTCTTTCGACCCTCCAAACGCTCACATGTCCGTAGAAATCAAGATCCGCAAAGGCGAGACCGTCGACAAGGCTCTCCGCCGCCTCAAGAAGAAGATCGACCGCGAAGGCATCATCAAGGACGCCCGCGCCAAGCGAGGCTTCGAGAAGCCGGCCGAACGCCGTCGTCGCAAGAAGAAGGTCAAGAAATTTGGCGCCTACCTGCGCAAGAAGTGGGATAACGTCTAATCGTACGTCCTAAACCAAGCACCCGAAGGCCCGTCATCGAGACGGGCCTTCTGCTTTGGCGGGGCCCCACCCATACCGGACAACAAAAAGGGCCAAACCCGGAGGTTCGGCCCTTGGTCTCGGCAAAGCCGGGGAGGCTTAGCGGAGGAACAGCAGCTCTTGGTAGGACGGCAACGGCCAGTATTCGTCGGCGACGATCTCTTCGAGGGAGTCGGCGGCGGTACGAACCTTGAGCATGGCCGGGAGGACTTTGTCGCAGGAATGCTTGGCCTGGGCGTGCGTATCAGGCTTGCTGACGTCGCGAGCGGCGTCGAGGGCGGCAATGGCGGCGGCGAGCTCGTCGGCGAGACCGATGACCTCCTTGCGGAGCTTGCCACCGGACTTGGTTTTCTCGACTGGGGTCAGGTCAGCGGCGAACTTGAGTGCGGCCGGGAGAAGCAGGGTCTTGGCGATTTCGGACACGAGCTTCGACTCGGTGTTGATCGTCAGCACGTAGGAGTGCGTGTAGATCTCTTCGCGAGACTCGAGTTCGGCCTTGGAGAGGACGCCCTGGCGCTCGAAGACTTCGACGGAAGACTTGGAGATGATCTCAGGGAGAGCATCGGGGGTCGTGCGGAGGTTCTTGAGGCCGCGCTTGGCGGCTTCCTTATGCCACTCTTCGGAGTAGCCGTTACCATTGAAAATCACGCGACCGTGCTTGGTGAGGATGTCCTTGAGGACGCTCTGGAGGGCCGAGTTGAAGTCAGAGTTCTTCTTGAGTGCGGTGGCGAGTTCGTCAGCGAGCTTGTCGAGCGAGTCAGCCATAATCGTGTTGAGCACGGTCAGGGGGCCGGCGACCGAGAAGGCGGAACCCACAGCGCGGAACTCGAACTTGTTACCGGTGAAGGCGAACGGGCTCGTGCGGTTACGGTCACCGGCATCCTTCGGGAGGACGGGCAGCGTATCGACGCCGAGGGTCATGTGACCGCCCTTGCGGGAGGACGAAGCGGAGCCGCTCTTCTTCACCTGCTCGATGACTTCGTTGAGCATATCGCCCAGGTAGATCGAGATGATGGCGGGAGGAGCTTCGTTGGCGCCAAGACGATGGTCGTTACCGGCCGAGGCGACGGAAGCGCGGAGCAGACCCTGGTGAAGGTCGACGGCGCGGACCACCGCGGCGCAGAAGGTCAGGAACTGGGCGTTCTCGTGCGGGTTATGGCCGGGCTCGAGGAGGTTGCCGACGCCAGTACCACCGATGGACCAGTTGACGTGCTTGCCGGAGCCGTTGACGCCCGCGAAAGGCTTCTCAGCGAGGAGGCAGACGAAACCGTGCTTGGTGGCGACGCGGCGGAGCAGCGTCATCGTGAGCATCTGGTGATCGTGCGCGACGTTAGCGGATTCGTAGATCGGAGCCACTTCGTACTGGGCTGGAGCGACTTCGTTGTGGCGGGTCTTGATCGGGATACCCAGCTTGAAGCACTCGCGTTCGGTTTCCATCATGCAGGCGAGCACGCGATCAGGGATGGTGCCGAAGTACTGGTCTTCGAATTCCTGACCCTTGGCCGGCTTGGCTCCAAAGAGGGAGCGACCGCAGGTGTAGAGGTCGGGACGGAGATGGAAGAGGCGGGAGTCGATGAGGAAGTACTCCTGCTCCGGGCCGCATGAAGCGGAGATGTAGCCATGCTTCTTGCCGAAGAGCGCGAGGACGCGGGTGGCAGACTTGTTGACGGCAGCCATCGAGCGGAGGAGCGGGGTCTTCTTGTCGAGGGCTTCACCCTTCCAGGACACGAAGGCGGTCGGGATGCAGAGAGTCGAACCGTTCTCGGTGTCGAAGATGTAGGCCGGGGAGGTGACGTCCCAGGCGGTGTAGCCGCGGGCTTCGAAGGTGGAGCGCAGACCGCCGTTCGGGAAGGAGGAGGCGTCGGGCTCGGCCTGGATCAGCGCCTTACCGGAGAACTGAGCGAGGGTGCCGTTACCGTTGGGCTCGAAGAAGGTGTCGTGCTTCTCGGCGGTGAAGCCGGTGAGCGGATAGAAAACGTGAGCGTAGTGCGTGGCTCCGCACTCGAGCGCCCAATCCTTGATGGCGGCGGCGACGACGTCGGCGGCAGCGGCATCGAGCTTGATACCGGCTTCGATGCTGGCCTTGAGGGACTTGAAGACTTCCTTCGGAAGGCGCTTCTCCATCTTATCAAGGGAGAAGACATTCTGTCCGTAGATCAGATCGATCTTCTCATTGCGGAAGTCGAAGCTGCCCTGAAGGCGAGGCTGAGATGCAATCGCCTCGATGGCGTTGCGGCGGGCTGGGTTGGTGCTCATTGATTGGGGGATTGGAAAGGTGTTTAATTACCAACAATTTCAAAGCACCCACTGTGCCACGGTTCAATAGGTAACCATTCACAGGGGGTTTTGTGCCTTTTTAGGCAATTGTGTCTATTTTTAAGCAAATAACCCCTGCTCACTTCCAAACATAGGTCGTTCTTAGGAAATAGGAAGTATCCGTTTTCACCTGGGTTGGGAGGGGTTTGGACCTGTAGTCGTTAGACACCCCCACCCTCAAAGAAAGCGGTCCAGCGTTCCGCAGGATATTGAGACTCGTCTCGTGACGGACATAGAAGTCACCGGTCGTCAGGAACGAGGGTACAAAATTGAGCGAAGTGTCCCAGGCCGCCCACCCGAGCTCTCGCGAGAAGACTAGGCCGATATCCGCCGAAGGCGCCGCCAAGGACGATTGGCCTGGCGAAGCGTACTGTTCGAATCGGTGCGCCAGACCAAGCCGTGCGTCGAGCTTGCCCTTGGCATCAGTGTGTAAGCGAAAGCCTCTGCCAGCCGCGTTGACGGAGAAGAAGTCGATCAGGCGGGCATTATCATAACCGGTATCGCTACGCGCGTACCAAAAGACGACGTCGGTCGGATTGGTCTCATATGAAACAGTGGCATGCAGGTCATCAGCCGAAGCCAAATTTCCCGCCTCGGCGCGCACCAGCCGCACGCCGGCGATTACGGTACTGGCCTTGGTCACACCCTTGGCCGAAAAGCCAGCGCTGAAGCCAGACCCCGTGACGACGCCGTTACGACCCGAGATATCGACGTCGGCCTGCGTGGTCCATTGGCGATCACCGGCGATGTCCGCGGGGCGCAGAGACGGATCGCGCCATAGCTCCAGGGCCGCATCCAGCGAACTGGTCTCCGCCCCGCCCTTCGAAGCCACGCGGCCGCCAGCGGCGTTAGCTGGGCCGCGCGACACGGCGCCGCCAGAGCTGACCAGTACGGCATCCTCTGTGACGAATGACTCGACCAGTGCCAACTGCAGGCACTGCACATTGGCCTCGCCGAGTGCTGGCACACGCATCTCGAGCACGCCGGAGGCGATGCGCTCGATGCGGCCTTTAAGGAAAGTGCCGTCCTTCATGGTGACGGTGTCCGCCAGACACGAGGCGGTTAGAAGCAGCAAGGCCCTCATGGGTGAATAGACAGCCGCAAGGACGCAGGGTTGCCAACCCTATCGTTCAGCCTCGATAATAGAGCCATGATGCTCGATGCGGTCATACTCGGAGCCGGACCGGCCGGATTGGCTGTCGCCAACGCCATGACCCGCGCCGGCGCGAAGGTGAAGGTCATCGAGCCCGCTGCCCGAGTCGGCGGATCCATCCGGACGGTCCGCGAAGGCGGATGGGTGGTGGAGACCGGTCCCAATACCCTTCAGCTCGAAGGTGAAGCCGACGAGGCCCTGCTCGCCGCTTATGGCTTAGCTGAGGCCACGCAAACCGCCGACATGCGGGCGGCCAAACGTTTCATCTTCGCTCACGGAAAACTCCATGGCTTAGGCGGTAATCCTCTCGCGATTCTCACGTCGAGTCTTCTGAGCTGGTCAGGTAAACTCCGCCTACTCTCCGAACCCTTCCGGAAGAAGGGCGGCCCAGCCGGCGAGACCGTCGAAGCATTCGCTTCCCGCCGCTTCGGCCCCGAAGCCGCCGCGATGCTCATGGATCCGGTCGTCTCCGGCGTTCATGCGGGCGACCCATCGAAGCTGGTGATGGCCGACTGCTTCCCCCGTATCCATGCTTTCGAACAGGAATATGGCTCGGTGCTTAATGGCCTGCGGCGCGGGCCCAAGGTGACGCGTAAGGTCGTCGGCTTCCCTCGCGGCATGCAGCAGCTGGCCGACGCGATGGCCTCACCAATTGGCGACGCCAATGTGCACCTCCGTAGCGTCACCACGCAGATCCGCCGCGACGCCAAAGGGTGGAACGTCACCTGGCGGAATGCCGACGGCATCGAGGAAGGCGCTTGCGCCAAACACTTAATCATCACCGCCCCCCATTGGCATTGGGCCTCCCTACCCTTCGACGAATCCGTCACGCGCATGTTGCGCGACTGGAAGAAGGCGTCCGTACCAGCCGTAACTGTCGTCGCCCGCGGCTATGCCCTCGCCGATGTCCCGCATCCGCTAGACGGCTTTGGCTACCTCACGCCAAGCGGCGAGAAACGCGACGTCCTCGGCTGCCTCTTCCCGACGTCGGTCCTGTCGGCCCGCGCGCCCGCAGGTCATGCCCTGCTCTGCTGCTTCATCGGCGGCGCACGCCGTCCCGATCTGGCTGCCTTGTCCGACGAAGCCTTAAGCAAGATTGTCGACGAAGAACTCGCCACGACGCTCGGCATCAAGGCGGCACCGCGTAAGGAGTGGATTCAGCGCTGGGACCGAGCCATCCCTCAATACGATGCGGGCCAACGGCGCCGCGAAGAAGCGCTCACTCAAGCCGAAGCCGCGCACCCCGGACTCCATTTCCATGGGGCGTTTCGTGGCGGTATCTCCCTGATGCACGTCATCCGTACTGGCGACGCCCTCGGTCGAGCCTTGGCTAAAGGTTAAGCCTTCAAGCGCTCGGAATCCGGGTCAGGTAGGCCCCGGACGACCCAGATTGCGGGCAGCATCAGCAATGCGCCGCCGATGTAGACCCAGAAATGAGAACCGAAGTGGAAATAGAGTAGCGCCGCGGTGACGGGGCCGATGACGCGCGCCAGTGAGCCAGCCGAGCGCAGGATGCCGAGATTACGGCCCTGCTCGGAAGCATCCGAGTAGAGCGAGACGAGTGCCGACACGCTCGGCAGGATCAGGCCCGTCGCAAAGGAGATTAGGCCGAGCCCAAGATAGAAGATCGTCCTGGCGCCATCGCCGGCGACGGCGGGCGTCGCCGGAATCCAGGCGACCACGAAGAAGGCGACGGAGGCGATCAGCATCCCCAGCATGATGACTTTGCGCTGTCCCAGTCGCTTGACGAGCTGGCGGGCAAGGCCTTGAGCGAAGATCATGCAGGCTCCGTTGAAAAGAAAGAGCCACGCATTGTCACGCGGACTGTAGACGAACAGCGCGAAGGTCAGGAATACAATCGTGTTCTCCATGCCAGTGAAGGCGACCTGGTAAACGAGATTAGCGAATGAAGTGCGGCGGACGGCGGAAGAGCGGACCGTGGCGAGATCGAAGATTGAAGGCCGCTTGGCGTCAGCACTGGCTCGACGCTCCGGCGCCAAGGTCTCCGGGAAGAACTTCGCGACCAGCAGGAAATTCAGCACGCAAAGTGACGCAGCGATGGTAGCCGGAACGGAGAAGGGATTTAGGCCAAAGGAACCGGTAGCCGTTCCGTGGGCGAACTGGACGGATGAAGCCAAGCCACCGATGACGGGACCGAAGACGAACCCCAGGCCGATGGCGATGCCGACCACGGCCATCCCCTTCGTGCGGTCCTTCTCATCGGTGATATCCGCGGCCGCGGCGCTGGCGACGGCGATGTTACCAGCCATCATACCCGAGACGAGACGCGTCACGACCACGACCCAGAACTGGGCAGCGAAGATCCAGAGAAGATAGGAGAGGGCGTTGCCAGCCAAGGTGATGGTCAAGATACGACGGCGTCCCAGCCGGTCGGATAACGCGCCCCAGATCGGCGAGAAGATAAACTGCAGCAAAGAGTAAAGGGTGCTCAGTAAGCCTCCGAAAAGGACCGTCTTTTTGAAGACCGTGTCGCCACCCATCCATTCGGCAGCTGAATTCAGGGAGCCAATCAGCGTACCAGCGGAGCCTTCAGCCCGGATATAGTGATCGAGCAAATGGGGGAACAGCGGGATGATGATGCTGAAGCCCACGATATCCATGAACACCGTAAGGAAAATGAGCCCAAGGGTGCGACGCTGGGCGGAGGCGACTGGGGCGGACATAAGCCCCACGATGGGGTCCTTGTCGACCTGCGCAAACAAAACAGCGACTTGCGAAGCCAGCCCCGCAGGGCGAAGATAAGGTCATGCGTATGCTCGCCATCATCGCCCTGTCGGTCGGCATCGCCAGCGCCCAGGCGGCCACCGACCCCAAACTCCTTCTCATCGAGCAGAAGCTCGGTGGCTTCAGCGATAAGGATTACGCCGTCGCGGTCGAACGTACCCTCGGCGAATTCGAGAACCGTACCGGCGTCGGCCTCCGGCCAGCCGAGCTCCGCCGCTGCGGCCTCAAGCTCTCATCCGAGAGCGGTGCCGGCTTAGCCACGCCCAAACCCCTGGTCCGCGCGATCTCCGCCGCCCTCATGCGTCGCGGCTTTGCCCAGAACGCCATCACGATCTGCGACGCCAAGGCGGAGAGCCTCCGCCAAGCAGGCTTCCTGCCTCCCCTTTCCACGCAGAGCCAGACCTTCGAAGGGTTTCCGGTCGCCGCCTGGGACACCTTTGCGCCGGATTGGGCTAAGGAAAGCCAGCTGCGCTACGAGAACCAGGTCCTCCCTCGTCCGGGCACCGGAGCCGTGGCCTGGGGCGATGCGCGGGTGAGTGTGCTACCAAAGACGCTGATTGATGGGGTCGATTTCTGGATTAACCTACCTGTGCTTACCGACAGCAAGTCTCTCGGCGTACACGGAGCGATGGCGTCCGCCTCCCTCGGCAACATGGCTAACTCTGAGCGCTTCCTCGATAATCCCTTCAACGCCTACAAGGCAGCCGTCGAAGTCTGCGCCATCCCGAAGCTCGCTAAGCGTAACGTGCTCACAATCCTTTCGCTCGAGCGCTACCAAGTACTCGGCGGACCCGACTTCGATGCGAGTTGGATTCGCTCCGAGAAGACGCTCCTGAGCAGCGCCAATCCAGTGATCATCGACTTCATCGGCCTCCAGAAGATCAATGCCGGACGGGCCGCCAGCGGCATCGAAATCATCCACCCCGAGCCGCCGGTCTTCACCGGCGCTAACGCGGGCGAAATCCGCCTCGGTAGCTGCCACCCCGCCGACATCACGCTGGTCCGCCTACCAGCGCCCTGATTATCTGGGCATAAAAAAGGCGACCCGGATACCCGTGTCGCCTTCTCTTTGATCGAACGCTATTTAGAGCTTCAGGCCGAGGGCTTCCGAAGCGGTGGCGCGCTCTTCGAGCAATTCCTTCTCGGTGATGGCGATCTTCTCCTTGGAGAAGGCGTCGAGTGGCAGACCCTGAACGATTTCCCAGGAGCCGTCGGCCTTGGTGCGGAGCGGGTAGCCGAACATGATGCCAGGCGAGATGCCGTAATCGCCCTTGGACAGGACGGCGACGGAATGCCATTCGCCGGCCGGGGTCGGAACGTGGAGGCTGCGCAGGGTGTCGAGCGCGGCGTTAGCGGCGGAAGCGGCGGAAGAGGCGCCACGGGCCTTAATGACGGCGGCACCGCGCTTCTGGACGTCGGAGACAAAAGTCTCCTTGAGCCAGGCGTGGTCGGTGATGACCTGCATGGCGGGCTGGCCGCCGATGGTGGCGTTAGTGAAGTCAGGGTACTGCGTCGAAGAGTGGTTACCCCAGATGGCGACGTTCTTGACGACGGAGTTGTGCGCGCCGGCCTTGCTCGCGAGCTGCGACTTGGCGCGATTTTCGTCGAGTCGGGTCATCGCGAAGAAGTTCTCGGTCGGCACGCTACCGGCGGAGCGCAGGGCGATGAGCGCGTTGGTGTTGCAGGGATTACCGACGACGAGGACCTTGACGGACTTCTTGGCATTACGCGCAATGGCTTCGCCCTGGCCTATGAAGATCTTGCCATTGATACCGAGGAGATCCTTACGCTCCATGCCGTCCTTGCGAGGCACGGCGCCGATGAGTAGGCACCAGTCGGCGTCCTTAAAGCCTTCGTTGAGGTCGCCGGTGGCGACGACGTCGGTGAGCAGCGGGAAGGCGCAGTCCTGAAGTTCCATCACGACGCCAGCGAGGGCGTTGAGGCCGGGCCCGACTTCGATCAGGTTCAGGGCGACCGGCTGGTCGGCACCAAACACGGCATCAGAAGCCAGGCGGAAGATGGCAGCGTAACCGATGTTGCCGGCGGCGCCGGTAACCGCGACGCGAATGGGGGACTTGGAGGCCATAGTGGGACGCCTATCTAGTTAGGCTCTCCCCTCGGAGTGAAGCGGAAACTATAGCCCGAGCTCGCCTTGCATGAGGTCATCGGCGGCCGGGGCCGACACGCTGTCACGGACCAGCTGGGAGAGCGGGGCGGCCGAACGCCCTTCCAGCCCGCAGAGGGCCCTCAACACCAAGGCCGCGGCGAGCGCATCGTATAACGCACAGTGATAACGGCGGCGGTTCGGGGGACAATGCTCCGCGGCGAGCGCATCGAGGCGAGGAGCCAGGCGAAGGACCGATACCAGCGACGAGAGGCGGAAGTCCCCCAAGGTGGGGGCCCAAGCCCGGGCGAGCCGGCAGGTATCGATCCACGGTCCCCATTCAGCAACGGAGGCTTCCTCGCCCACGAACGACGGCACCGCAGAGGGGCGCAACCAGGTGCCACGCAAGAGCCCCGACTCGACGGTGGCGTTATGCGCCGCAAGCAGGCCGGTGCGACGGAGAGAAACCCAGCGATCCCATTCGGACTCAAACGGCGGCAAGCCCTTCAGATCCTTGGCCGCCAGGCCATGACACTGGGTATCAATCGCCGGCACCGGAACGCGCGATGCATGCAAGCGTGTCGATGCGGAGACAATTTCGCCGCCAAGGATTGTGGCCACCCCAAACTCGACGACGCCGGTGTGCGAGCTGCCTTCGAAGTCGATGACGTGGATGGGGAGCGATGACCAAGGTGCGGAAGAAGTATTCATCGAATCAGCGCCATTCGTGCTTAGGATAACGACCGCGTAATTCTTTCTTCACGCCCTCGTAGGAGCCTTTCCAGAAAGCGTCGAGATCGGTGGTACGCTGCTGCGTGCGACGGGCGGGCGACTGGATGCAGATGACCATCGGCACCTTGCCGAGGCACACGCGCAACTTGCTACCGGGGAAATCATAGAGCTCCTGCACCGTCGCCTCAATCTCCGCCTGCCCGTCGGCGGTGTATTCGATGCGGGCGGGATGTTTCTTCCGAGGCAGGATGAGTTTCTCCGGGCAATAGGTCTCAAGTGCCATCGCCTGTTCATGCGTCAACCAACCGCGGACGACGCCGAAGACCGGTCGGTCACGGATGTCGCGATAGGCCACGGCACCGGTACAGACTTCTTCGATCACCATGCGACGCGCAGCGTCTTCGAAGACCGGAATGCCCAATTCGGGACAATGCTTCGCAAGGAAGTTCACCCGACGAATCCACGCGTCGACCGGCGCATCCCACATTTCGAGTTCCAGGCGGCCGGCGGCGACCTCGTCGGCGAGGATGCGGCTGGCGGCATCGGACGGCGCATCATCGCGCTCCTTAGCTTCGAGGACCAGGTCGCGGAAGCGCCGTTCGACGCGCGTGACAACGCGACGCTGGGTGGCGTCGTAACGGACATGGTTGACCGTGGAGAATTCGGAGGGGAACAACTCCTGCAGCCAGGACTCCTCGATGGCGGTCGCCAGAGAAAGATAGGTGGTCACACCGCCGCGCGCCTGGATCTCATCGACTTCCGCCGCAACCAACAGCTTGGCGTTACGGATGGAGGATTCGCGGCGGAGCTCGCCTGTGCGACCGTGCACCAAGGCACAGCGGAGCGTACCGGCATCGAGCCGGACGGCGAGGCGATCGGAAAATCCGAGCAGTAGACAACGGCGAATGGCGGCTGGATCCGCGACGCGGTCGCTAACGGGAAGCCCCTGCCCTTCCGCGAGGCGCAGGAACTGACGGGCGGCCTGATCGGCCTGGCGCGCGGCTTGGCCGTGCACGCCGAAGCGATCGCAGGCGTCGGCGTCGAACTTAAGGTCGATTGCTTGTTGAAGGAGCGCGAGCCGCGGGAAAAAGTCGGATCCATCTTCCTGTTCGACAGAGTCTCGGGCGTTCTCGGTGCGGTCGTCGACCTTACGGAATAAGATGTCGCGGCCTTGGGCGAGGCCGGCGATGCGGCAGACTTCGTAGACGCAATCGAGCTCACCCGCAGCGAGCAGCATGCGCGCATAGCGCGGGTGCGCCGGGAAGACGGACATCCGCCGTCCGATCGGCGTCAACTTGCCCTGCGTATCGACGGCTCCGAGATCCACCAGAACGGTCAAAGCGCGTTGTAGCGCCTTGTCATCTGGCTTCTCATACCATGGGAAAGTAGCGGCATCTCCCCAGCCGGAAGAAAGCAGCAGCAGGATCGTCTCGGAGAGGTCGACCCGCTTGATTTCCGGGACTTCGCGGGGTGGTCGGGCTTCGTGGTCGGTCTGCGACCAAAGTCGGATGCAGCGGCCGGGACCGGTTCGGCCGGCGCGACCGGCGCGCTGCTCAGCGGACGCCTGCGAGACCGGCTCGACAAGTAAGGTGTCAATGCCGCGATGGGGATCGAAGCGGGCGATACGAGCGAGGCCGGCGTCGACCACTGCGCGGACTCCAGGAATCGTCAGCGACGTCTCGGCAACGTTTGTCGCGACGATGACCTTACGGCCGGGGCTCGGCTTGACGGCGCGATCCTGCTCTTCGGGCGGCAGTTCACCATAGAGCGGAAGAATATCGACGCCTCCAGATTCGGGAAGATTCCGCACGGCGCCGATGGTGCGCATGATTTCGTACGACCCCGGCATGAAGACCAGAATGTCGCCTTCGCTCTCTTCGCGCAGGACGCGACGAACCTGTTCCGCCGCGGCGTCCCAGATGGGCTGGGTCGAATTACGCGGCAGGTGCGTATACTCGATCTGAACGGGATAAGCGCGCCCGTCGGCGGCCAAGGTCTCGGCTGAACCGAGCCACTTCGCCACAGCCTCGGTATCGAGCGTCGCAGACATCGCTATGATCAGCAGATCCGGGCGATGCGTCTCCTGCAAGCGGCGTGCGAGGGCCAAAGCCACGTCGGAGTGCAGGTTACGTTCGTGGAACTCGTCGAAGACCACCGCACCCACGCCCTTGAGTTCGGGATCCGACGCCATCTGGCGGAGCAAAAGGGCCTCGGTGACGAACTTGATACGCGTCTGGGCAGACTCCACGCGCTCGAAGCGAATCTGGTAGCCCACTTCGCCGCCGAGCCGAACCTCCCGTTCCTGCGCAATGCGCGCGGCCAGCAGGCGAGCGGCGATACGCCGAGGCTGCAGGACGATGATCTGCCCCTGGACGAGATTCAGGTCGAGGAGCATCTGCGGGATGCGGGTCGACTTTCCGGAGCCCGTAGGAGCGCGCAGCACAAGCCTGCGCACCCGTCCGCAGGCGGCAACCAGGCCGTCCTGAAGGGTATCGATGGGCAGGGGTTGCTTCATGTCACGTCGAGGGTGATGAGGCGGGCGCTTGCCCTGCCCTCCCGCACCGTAATCCGAGCGACTGTCACGGGAAGGTTAAAGCGCCGAGGGCCGGCGCTGCCCGGGTTGAGCCGCAGCACGGCGCCGTCCTGCGCGACCTTCGGGACATGCGTATGGCCCGTGATCACGATGTCGGGCCGGAACGCCGCCTCGTCTACCGGCAGATGTCCGTGATGCAGCAAGATGCGCACCCCGGCGACGACCTGCAGAGAGGTCAGTGGGAGCGTCTCGTCGTCATCGCAATTACCCGCGACCCCATGACAGGGAGCAATCTCAGCGAGCTGCGGCATGATTAGCGGACCGCAGACGTCTCCTGCGTGGAAGATCACGTCACATCCTTCCAAGGCGATGATGGCTTCGGCTCGAAGTCGGCCGTGGGTGTCGGAGATGACGCCGATTTCGGTCGACGGCGCCACAGTCAGAGCGGGCGACGCAGCTTACCGGCCGGGATTGGACGCAGGGCCGTGAAGTCCGCCCCGATGGTATCCTTCAATTTATCCTTCAGTCCTGGCGGCAGCGCGTTCACCGCCTCGACGAATTCTTTTTCGCCTGGGAAAGCGGTCCTGCCGACCTCGGCGACCGAGAGGCTAGCGAGGATAGGTTCAGGGAAGACAAAGTCAGCGCGTCGATCAGAGTGGCTGGCTTCGGCCTCGGCGGCTTCGACATCCAAGGGCGGCAGCGAGTCCTCTAATATACCCGAGTCCTCAATCGGCACGTCGACGACGCGTGAAGGCGTCGGTACGACGATGGGAGCCGCGACGACGGGCGCGGGGGCGACGGACTCAGGCGCGGCCGGTGTGGCCGCCGTGGTCCTTATTTTTTTTTGGCCGGGCTCCCGAGGGAGACCAGCTGCGGCGGCGGCGATGTCTTTGATGAGGAGGTCTATCGATCGCGACCTACTTTGCTCGATCGCCTTAAGTAGCGTCACCTCGAAGTTGGCCCGTGGCGAGAGGCCTTGGCGGATGCCGTTCTCCCCTTCTTGCAGACATTCCAGCAGACGAACGAGTTGCTCCGTGGCGAGCAGGGCACCGAGCTGAGCGGAGGTTCCGCCGGAGCGGACCGAGTCAAGAGTGGCGGCACGAACGCGGACCTGCAGGTCGGCGAGCACACGGAGAAGGTCGCGGCCTTCGGTATGGAAAGCATCGCAGAGAGCGAGGACCTTCTTGCCATCGCACGTGGCGATACCGTGGCAGAGGTCGGTGACCTGCTGGACGGAAGCGAGTCCGTAGATAGAAAGCACGTCGGCCTCAGTGATTTTCTTACCCGAGAAGGAAATCACCTGGTCAAGAATGGACTGTGAGTCGCGCATACCGCCGGAAGCGAGGCGGGCGATGGCCGTGAGGGCGTGCTGGTCGGCCGTGACGCCGTCGGCTTTGACGATGCGGGCGAGCTGGGCGGCGATGACCTCTTCTGAGATTGGATGGAACTCTAGTCGTTGGCAGCGGGAGGTGATAGTCGGCAGGATTTTGTCCGCCTCGGTCGTCGCCAGGATGAACTTAACCCAGGGCGGCGGTTCCTCGAGCGTCTTGAGGAGCGCGTTGAAGGCGTCCTTCGAAAGCTGGTGGACTTCGTCGATGATGAAGACCTTGAACGGGCAGTTGCTCGGGGCGTACTGGCACTCGTCGCGGATGCGCTTGGCGTCCTCGATACCGCGATTGGAAGCGGCGTCGATCTCGACCACGTCGAGGCAGTTACCCTGCTCGATTGCTCGGCAGACCGGATCGTCGAGGGAGAAGTCTGGCTTAGGGCCACCGGCACAGTTCAGGGCCTTAGCCAGGATACGAGCGGTCGTCGTCTTACCGGTGCCACGCGGACCGATGAACAGGTAGGCGTGGGCCATACGCTTCGTCTCGAGCGCATTGCGTAGGGTCCTGACGATGTGTTCCTGCCCGACGAGTTCGTCGAAGCAACGGGGACGCCAGCGGCGCGCGATGACCTGGAAGCCGGGTTCAGACACTGGCAACTAGGTAAGGATGGGCCGAAGGGGTGTCAACGGGGCAAAGCCCGGTTTATTCCCATTCGATGGTCGCCGGCGGCTTGGACGAGACGTCGTAGACCACGCGGTTGATACCCTTCACTTCGTTGATGATGCGGGTCGAGGCACGCTGCAGTACGTCGTAAGGCAGGCGGGCCCAGTCAGCCGTCATCGCGTCAGAAGAAGTGACCGCGCGGAGAGCGCAGACGTTGTCGTAGGTACGACCATCGCCCATCACGCCGACGCTACGCACCGGCAGGAAGACTGCGAAGGCCTGCCAGACCTTGGCGTACTGGCCGGAGGTGCGGAGCTCGTTGATAAAAATGTCGTCGGCCTTACGAAGTACCTCGAGGCGCTCCTTGGTGATCTCGCCGCAAACGCGGACCGCAAGGCCGGGCCCTGGGAACGGATGGCGCCAGACCATCGTATGCGGCAAGCCGAGGGCCTCACCGAGGGCGCGGACCTCGTCCTTGAAGAGTTCGCGCAGGGGCTCGAGCAGCTTCAGCTTCATGTGCTTGGGGAGACCGCCTACGTTGTGGTGACTCTTGATTGTGGCGGCTGGGCCGCCGTTAGGCGAAAGGGATTCAATGACGTCGGGATAGAGCGTACCCTGAGCGAGGAAGTCGACCTTGCCCTTCTTCGTGCGCTGAACTTCGGCGATGGAGCGTTCGAAGACCTTAATAAATTCGTGGCCGATGATCTTGCGCTTGCGCTCAGGGTCCGTGACGCCCTTGAGTTTACGCAGGAAGGCTTCGGAGGCGTCGACGACTCGGAGGTCCACCTTGAACTTGCCGCGGAACATCTTCTCGACCTGTGCGCGTTCGTTGAGACGAAGCAGGCCGTTGTCGACGAAGACGCAGGTCAACTGCTTGCCGATAGCGCGCTGAATAAGGGCGGCCGCGACGGAGGAATCCACACCGCCTGAGAGACCGAGAATCACTTGGGACTTACCGACCTTCTCGCGGATTTCGCGGACGGCCGTCTCGACGTAGTCGTCCATCTTCCAAGTCGGCTTGCAGCGGCAGATGCGGAAGAGAAAATTGCGGAGGATGTCGATGCCGCGCTCGGAGTGGGCGACTTCGGGGTGGAACTGGATACCGTAGAAGCGGCGTTTCGGATCTTCGATGACCGCGCACTCGGAGTTCTCGGTCGAGGCGACGGCCTTGAAGCCGCGCGGAAGGCGGGTGATTTTGTCACCGTGCGAGTTCCAGACGCGCAGCGGGGATTTCAGGCCCTGCAGTAACTGCGAGCCCTTACCGAAGGAAAGGACGCCATGGCCGTATTCTCGATGGGAGCTGCTGGCGACGTTGCCGCCGAGCATCTGGCCCATGAGCTGGACGCCATAGCAGATACCGAGCACGGGCAGGCCCAGCTCGAACACGCCTGGATGTGGGTGCGGCGAACCCTTCGCCTTCACGCTGTCCGGACCGCCGGAGAGGATAATGCCCACGACGCCGTCGGCGCGAAGGGTCTCGGCCGTGACGCCGAAGGGATAGATGCGCGAGTGGACGTTACACTCACGGACGCGGCGCGCGATGACCTTGGTCAGCTGCGAACCGAAATCGAGAATGGCGATGGACTGGGTGGCCATGGAGGGAAAGTGTGGAGGATTCAGAACTTGAGGCGAACATTGTTCCAGCCGCAACGGGGACAGACGGCCTCCTCGCGACGGCGTGGCCGGACGTAGGTTACGTTGCAACGGACGCAGGAAAAGGCGGAGTTGATGCGGCGGTGATCCGACAGAAGCACGTCGCGCCGATCATACCATGCCTGCAGGCCAAACAGGACGACCGCGCCCAAGCCGGCCAGGAAAGCCAAGAAGACGGCGAGATCGACGGACTGCAGCATGGTAGGCGTTGGAGGGTTAAAAAGGCGAGACGCGCCAGCCGGGGGGCAGACGCGTCTCGGGTTCAGGCCTGGGCGATAAGCTTAAGCCTGAGCAGAAGCAGCCGCCACTTCCTTCTTGGCCTTGGGCTTGCGAGCCACCTTGGCCTTCGGGGTCATGGCTGGGGACTTGTCGTCCTTGGCCACGAGCTCAATGAGGGCCGTCTCAGCCGCGTCACCCTTACGGGCGCCGAGCTTATAGATGCGGGTGTAGCCGCCGGTGCGACCGAGGAACTGCTGCACACGCTCCTTGAATAGGAGCTGGGCAGCGTCTTCGTTGCGGAGCTTGGCGATGGCCAGGCGGTAGTAATGCAGCTTCACCGACTTGTCGGCGGACTGCTCAGCCTTCTTCGCATAGGTGATGATCTGCTCGGCGAAAGGACGGATGGCCTTAGCGCGGGAGAGCGTCGTCGTGATGCGCGCATTCGTGAATAGCGCGGAGGCGAGATTGGCAACGAGCGAGCGGCGGTGAGCCGTCTTGACGCCAAGGACGTGACTGTGTTTGCGGTGACGCATGAGTGTGGGTTCCGGTCTAGGTTAGGCGTTGACGCCCTTGTCGAGGAGACCCTCGTTGATTTTTTGGCCGAGGGACAGGCCGAGCTGTTCGAGTTTGGCCTTGATCTCGTTGAGGGACTTCTTGCCGAAGTTGCGGTACTTGAGCATCTCTTGCTCGGTCTTCATCGCCAGTTCGCCGACGGTATTGATGTTGGCGTTGTTGAGACAGTTGGCGGCGCGGACGGAAAGCTCGATTTCGTTGACGGACATGTTGAGCAGTTTGCGGAGACGGTTCGTCTCTTCGCTGATTTCCTTATGGCCGGTCTCGAATTCGACAGAGTCGGCGGAGACGGTGTCGAACACTTCGAGGTGATGGCGTAGAATCGCGGACGCTTCCTTGAGGGCTTCGTCCGGAGTGATGCGGCCGTCGGTCGAGATTTCGAGGACGAGCTTATCGTAGTCGGTCTTGTCGCCGGAACGGGTGGATTCGACGGAGTACTTAACCAGGGTGACCGGGGAGAAGAGGGAGTCGACGGGGATGGAACCGATGGCCTGTTCGGCCTTCTTGTTCTCCTCGGCGGAAGCCCAGCTACGTCCAACGGTGACTTCGAGGTCGGCGTAGAAGCGACGCTTGCGATCGAGGGTGCAGATGACTTGGTCAGGGTTGACGAGGGTGACCGTGGCGCCCTTGGTCTCGAACTTAATGTCCGAAGCCTTCACGGCGCCCGCCTTGTTGACGTCGATGGTGCCCTTGAAGGCTTCGCGCTTATTGGCCTCGGTGCGGATGCGCACTTTCTTGAGGTTGAGGACGATTTCGGTGACGTCTTCGACGACGCCTTCGATCGGCTGGAACTCGTGCTGCACGCCTTCGATAGTCACGGCGGAAATCGCCGCGCCTTCGATGGAGCTTAGCAGGATGCGGCGGAGCGAGTTGCCGACGGTGTGGCCGAAGCCAGTCTCGAAGGGCTCGGCGAAATACTTCGCGTAGGTGGGGGTGGCGGAAGACTCCTCCTTCTTGAGGGTCTTGGGGCGTTGGAATTGTCCGAGTCGCTTGGTCATATCGTTGGGTCCGGTTGGTGTTGGGTCTGTGCTGAGATCAGCGGCTGTAAAATTCGACGATGATCTGGACGTTGACGTCGGAAGGCAGTTCTTCCTTGGCGGGCTCGCGGACGATCTGTCCGTTGAGCTGCTCAGGGAGGACAACGAGCCAGGCCGGAGCGGAACGACCTTGGCCTTCTTCGACGGCGCGGGTGGCGAGCTGCTTGGAGGAGGTACGGTCGCGTACTTCGATCTTCTCACCGGGCGAGGTGGCGTAGCTGGCTACGTCGACCTTATGGCCGTTGATGCGGATGTGACCGTGAGCCACGAGCTGACGGGCAGCGGCACGGGAGTTGGCGAAACCAAGGCGGAACACCACGTTGTCGAGACGGGTCTCGAGGATGCGGAGGAAATTGTCACCGGCGACGCCGCCCATGCGCTTGGCGCGCTCAAAGGAGAGGCGGAACTGCTTCTCAGTCAGGCCGTACATCATGCGAAGCTTCTGCTTCTCATTGAGCCCGACGCCGTATTCGGAGACCTTGCGGCGGGTAGTCTTGCCGTGGATACCCGGAGGGTACGGACGACGCTCCTCACCCTTGGAGGTGGGGAAAATATTCTGACCGAAGCGACGGTTAAGCTTCGTGGTAGGACCGGTGTAACGAGACATGGTATTTTAGGATTTGGTATAAGTGGCGGATTGGAGGACCCGCCCGGTTTGCCATAGCCGGACGGTGATGCGGAAAGCAGGGACGATCAGACGCGACGGCGCTTCGGAGGACGGCAGCCGTTGTGAGGAATCGGAGTGGTATCGAGAATCGAGGTAACGTTCAGGCCGAGGACCTGGAGGGCGCGAATAGCACTGTCGCGGCCCATGCCCGGACCCTTAACGCGGACGGAGACGTCCTTGAGGCCGTGAGCCATGGCGAGCTTGGCGGCTTCGGAGCAGACGACCTGAGCGGCGTAGGCGGTGGACTTGCGGGAACCACGGAACTGGTGGCGGCCGGCGCTACCCCAGGAGATCACGTTGCCGCTGGGGTCGGTGATTGTGACCTTAGTATTATTAAAGGTAGCCAGAATGTGGCAGATGCCAGTGGTGATGTTCTTCGAGCCCTTGGCGCGACGAACTTTCACTTCACCGAGTTCTTCGCCGAGGAGTTCCTTGGCGGTGATCTCCTTACGCTCGGGGGCGGCGGCTTCGGCCGGAGCGGCCGCAGCAGCGACGACTTCGGGGGCGGCGGCGGCTTCGGCGGCAGGGGCCTTCGGCTTCTTTGCCTTG
>Ga0114966_10001167_pt1 | contig 24512 bp, 20 predicted proteins | sample M_130207_XF_Meta_FD_87029 | JGI IMG/M metagenome (GOLD analysis project Ga0114966, IMG submission 87029) | Freshwater microbial communities from Lake Montjoie, Canada to study carbon cycling - M_130207_XF_MetaG | ecosystem: Environmental > Aquatic > Freshwater > Lake | place: Lake Montjoie... | reverse complement strand
TGCGCAATCAAGGTTTCCTCAAGCCCAGCAAGCGCACCGCGATTGACGGCAAGGTCACCGTCAACGGCAAGTCCGTAAGCTGGGGCAGCGTGATCTTCACGCCCGAAGATCCTTCCGCACCTGTCGCCAGCGCCCGTGTGATGGGTGGCAAGTTCAAGTTGGATGACAAAACCGGGCCCGTGCTGGGCAAAGTGAAGCTTACCGTCAGCTACAGCACTGCCGATGTGCCCGGCCTTGAAACGGCTGATGGCACTGTGACGACGAAAGAACAGAAGCGTGGCGCAGGCGATTGGAACATTGAGATCGGTGAGAACGCGAAGAACTTGGAACTCCAAGTTTCTCGTTAACAAGCTTCAACGATTCAAGGATCAACCCTCGAACTTCGTCACCAGCAGCGCGGCGTTGTGGCCGCCGAAGCCGAAGGAGTTGCTCAGCACGGCGTTCACTTTCGCGGGACGCGCGGTGTTCGGCACGACGTCCACGTCCACTTCTGGGTCGAGATTATCGACGTTGATCGTAGGTGGGACGAGTTGGTCTTGGATTGCGTAAATCGAGGCGACGAGTTCGACACCTCCGGCAGCACCGAGCAAGTGACCGGTCATTGACTTGGTGCCGGAGACGAGAAGGCCGTTGCCGCTCTTCGCGTAATCACCAAACACGCGCTTGATGGCGCGCAGTTCGCACAAATCGCCGACCGGGGTCGAGGTGGCGTGTGCGTTGATGTATTGCACGTCCGTGGTGTTCAGCTTGGCATGGCGCAGGGCCATTTCCATGCACTTGGCAGCGCCGAGGCCTTCGGGATGCGGTGAGGTAAGATGATAAGCGTCAGCGGTGGTGCCATAACCGGCCAATTCAGCATAAATGGTCGCGCCGCGCTTCTTGGCGTGCTCGAGTTCTTCGATCACGACCACACCGGCACCTTCACCCATCACGAAACCGTCGCGATCCTTGTCCCAAGGACGGGAGGCACGCTCTGGATCGTCATTGCGCAAGCTGAGGGCCTTCATGTTGGCGAATCCGGCCAAGCCACAGGGACGGATGGATGCTTCGGCACCGCCACAGATCATGGCGTCAGCATCACCAAACTTAATCATGCGCCAGGCTTCGCCGATGTTGTTGTTCGAGGTCGCGCAGGCGGTGACGATGGCCATGTTTGGCCCCATGAAGCCGTATTCCGCAGCGATCATGCCGCTGGCGATGTTTGAAATCATCATCGGAATGATGAATGGCGAGACGCGAGAGGGCGATTTCGTCAATAGCACCTCATACTGCGTTTCGAGGGTGCCGAGACCACCGATGCCGCTGCCGACCATGACGCCGACGCGATGCGGATCGAGGCTGTCAGGATTCAAATTGGCATCCTTGGCCGCCATTTTCGAGGCTGCCATGGCAAACTGGAAGTAGCGGTCCGCACGACGGGCGTCCTTGTGATTGTTGAAATAGCCAGTGGGATCAAAATCCACCACCTCACCGCCGATCTTGCAGTCGTACTTCTCGGTATCCATGGACTGTAGGCGGCGGATGCCGCTCTTGCCTGCCTGGATGTTCTTCCAAAAGTCATCTTTATTGTTACCGACGGGGGAGACAACTCCCATGCCTGTGATGACGACGCGACGCTCGCTCATGTGTGTAAATAGTGGGTTGATTTGAAGGTTGAGAGAACACGGTTTGCACGGTGGGGCAAGGGAAAACATGGAACTGGCCAAGCTGTGCGTTTGGCAATGTGAGGATGTTTCGCGCCTTCAATCGGAGGCCTGGGGAGAAATTAGAATCAAGATTGGCCACTAGCCTACGTTACGGGGGACCAACCAACCATGGACCCACCAGCCGACACCTCCGCGACAGCTGAAGAATCGCCGTCGGAAACTGTCGTGATCACTTCCCCAGCCCCAGTGATCTACAAGCAGCCGAATGCTCTGGTACGTCTGTGGCGTTCCATCGGTGGCGGATCGCTCACACTAAGTCTGCTTTTTCATGCGGGTCTGCTTGTGCTTGCAGGCTTGGTGGTGCTGGCCACGCAGACTTTTGAGAAACAGGTCGATTTCCTGCCTGGTGGCGGCACGCAGCAGGGAGCAGCGGCCTCCGCTGATCTGGCGCACAAGGTGCAGATGAAACGCCAGCAGAAGCTGCAAAAGACTCCGCCGAAACAACGGCTGGTATCAACTAGCATCAACGCCTCACTGGTCCTGCCAGAAGCCCCACCGGACATGCTCGAACTGCCCGACATCTCGTCCCTCGCCGGTGGCGGAAAACTCGGCAGCGGCGGTTTTGGCACCGGCGGTGCCGGGGGTGGCTTTGGCAACGGTCACGGCATGGGAGGCATGTCCGGCATGACCTTCAAACCGCTGATGATGTTCGGCAAAGAACTCAAGGACACACGCAAAATCGCCGTCGTTATGGATGTCTCACGCTCCATGACCAAATACCTCCCGCTCGTCGCCAAGGAACTCGACAAGGTCGCCTTCGGCAGTCCGCTCGTGCTCTACTTCGGCTGCGGTCTGGTCAAACCCAAAGAGAAGATCGACGACGACATCAATCCCACCAATGGCGACAAATTTCGCACCTTCTGGCAGGTCTGGGAGGGCAAGACGCCGCTCAATACACCAGTCGCAGAGCGCAAAAAATTCAAATACAACCCTGCGCTACCGATGCCGCTGGAAGACATCTTCAACCTGATGGAAAAACGCCGGAACACGCACTTCGTCGAGTTCAATGGCATTACCCACGCCTGGACCGCTCTCATGTCGAAAGAGGTCATGGAAGCCGACACGATCTACTGGTTCGCCGACTTCATGGACAAGGTGGATTCTGAGCAGATGGAAGTAGTGCTGAAGACGCTCAAAAAGCGCAAACAAAAGCTCTACATCCACGCTTCCAAGGAAGGACGTTCTTTCGTGCAGGTGCGGGATGAACTCGTCATCCCTTCCGGCGGTGAAGTCATCCAGACTAAGTCTGAGGAAGAGCCGAAAAAGAAGGTGAAGTAGCCGATCTCCTCAATAATCCCGACTGAGAAGATAATCCGAAAGCTGGCGCAGTCGCGATGCGGCTTCGCCAAACACATCCAGTGCTCGATGCGATACTTCGGTGAGGCGATGCGCTTCCGCACGCGAGGCCTCTAACCCCATCAGCGCCGGATAGGTGCTCTTTTCCGCCGCGATGTCCTTCCCGGCACTCTTGCCCAGCTTCTCGCTCGTCTGCGTCACATCGAGGATGTCGTCGATGATTTGGAAGGCCAGCCCTGTTGCCATGCCAAAATCGTGCAGCGCCTGCATCTGCGCCGCGTTCGCGTTCGCACTCATGGCACCGAGTTTAACGCTGGCAGTGAGCAACGCCGCCGTTTTGCCTTCGTGAATGAAGCGCAGATCATCAAGCGGCAACTTTTTGCCTTCGCCTTCGAGATCGGCCACCTGCCCGCCCACGAGATGAAGGCTGCCGGCCGTTCGAGCCAGTTCGAGCACCATTGACGCAGTCGTCTGATTCGCTGTGGCAAGCGTTTTCGTCACCAGTTCAAAGGCCAGTGCCTGCAACGCATCGCCCGCGAGCAGCGCCATCGCCTCGCCATAGACCTTATGGCAAGTTGGAACACCACGACGCATGTCATCGTCGTCCATGCAGGGCAGATCATCGTGAATCAACGAGTAGGTGTGCAGGCATTCCGTCGCACAGGCATTGAAGATCGCAGCATCCACCGACCCGCCGCAGGCTTCTGCCGCCGCGAGGCACAGAATCGGTCGCAGTCGCTTCCCGCCGGCAAAAACGCTGTGCCGCATCGCCTTGTGCAGCGTCACCGGCCGCGTTTCCGCGCTTGGGATGAAACGTTCGAGCGCTGCATCCACCAACTGGCAGCGCTGGGTGAGGTGTTCTTTGAGGTCAGACATGAAGCGTGACACTTGGAGCCGACCGGGCCGCGTTCAACCTCATTTCGAGGTCGCGAGCCGTCGAACCCGGGTTTGGAACAGGCAGAACTCCTCCTTGCCAAGCCGTGAAGTCCCCCCATATTCGCGCCCCTTTTATGGACATCTTCATTGGAATCCTCACCGCAGTCGAAGTCATCGTCTGCCTTCTTCTCATTCTCGTCGTGCTCATGCAGCGCCCACGTCAGGAAGGCCTCGGCGCCTCCTTCGGCGATGCCGCCGCCAGCCAGGTCTGGGGCGCGCAAACCACCAACGTGCTGCAAAAATTCACCGTCTGGCTCGCCGTCATCCTCTTTGGCCTGACCCTCTTGCTCGCCGTGCTCGTCAGCCGTCATGAAACCGGCTCCAAAGACGCAAAAATCTTCGGCGATGCCAAACCCGCCCCCGCAGCCCCGGCAGCGGCCTCCACACCGGATGCCGAGACCGCCAAGGTCATGGAAAAGATCAAAGCCGCCGTCGCAGCCGAAACCGCGAAGGCTGGTGCACCCGCCAAAGTAGGCGAAGCGCCAAAGGATGCTCCCGCTCCCGCCAAAACCGAGCCAGCCAAGGCCCCAGAAGCACCCAAAGCCCCTGCCCCTGCCCCTGCTCCTGCTCCTACCACTCCTGCTCCTGCAGCAGTTCCGACTCCGGCTGCTCCGGCTACGCAGCCGAAGTGATCAGCAGATAACACAAGTTTCCCCACGAAAAAGGCACGACCCGAAGGTCGTGCCTTTTGTTTTGAGAGCTTCGGGTCGATTCGTTACGGCTGCTTCGGCTTGGTGAGCATCTCGAAGTCGTCGCTGCGGAAGGGAGTCACTGGCAGACCGTCGGTGGTGAAGAGATTGCAAACGGGATTGTCGGACCAGGCGTAACGGACGGCGATGGGTTTAGCGACAGCTTTGGCGCTGACTTCGACTTTGTCTTTGCCAACGATCTTCGCCTCGGCCCAAGCCCACTTCTTGTCCTCGCCACAAATGACAAAACCCTTCACATCGTTCACATCGACGGTGCGCAGGCTGCTGCCGAAGGTGTCGAGAGTGACGATGGCCTTGCCACCGCTGAACTCCGCAGATTTGAACTCAGGACTGCGATACGGCAGCTTCATGCCATAATCCTTCACCAGCGCCCAACGGGCGAGGCGCTCAGCCACATCGCGCTTGTTCTTCGGATGGATGTCGTTCCCTTCACCGAGGTCGATGATGACAGCTTGGCCGCCATTTTGAAGTGCACTCTGGGTTTTTGTCTGGCTTTCGCGCAGTTCGGCCCACTGGCTGGCGGTGGCTTGTTCAGCGTCGGATTTTTCGACCATGTAGTCAGCCAGTTGCACCCAGTAAAAGGGGAAATCGCCCTGCTGCCACTCGCTGCGCCAGTTCTGGATCATGAAGGGAAACAGGCTGGCGTATTCGTAGGCGCGTCCGGCGTTGCTCTCGCCTTGGTACCAAATCGCACCCTTGATGCCGTAGCCGATGGTGGGCAGCAAAGCGCCGTTGTAGATGTTGCCGGGCCGGGCATTGCCACGCAGCCAAGCGTCTGGCGCTGCAGGGGCGCGAGTGGTGAAAGCTTTGCCGGCCTGCTTGGCCGCATCGGCCTGCTGTTTCCATGCGGCGAGATCGGCCTCGTATTTTTGCTTGGCGGCATCCGAGCTAAGACGGGTCTCATTGGCTTTCGTATTGTCCATCAGCAGCTTGAAACGCGGGTCTTTCTCCAACTCGCCACGATTCACCCAGGCTTCGGCAGCGCTCCCGCCCCACGAGTTATTGATCAGACCGACGGGCACATCGAGCACGTTGTGCAGCACGCGACCGTAGAAGAAACCCACGGCGCTGAAGCCACCCACGGTCTGCGGTGAGCACTCGACCCACTGGCCTTTGAAATCCTGCTGCGGCTCCTGCGTGCCTACATTCGGCACCGTGATAAGGCGGATTTTGGGATACTTGGCCGTGGCAGTCTCCAAATCGGCATCCCAACTGCCATTCACCGTCATTTGCATGTTCGACTGGCCGGAGCAGATCCACACCTCACCGACGAGCACGTTCTTGATCTCCTTTGCGCTACTACCCTTGATCGAGATCGTCGCGGGTTTCGCGTTCGCAGGCACGGGATCGAGTTTCACCGTCCATTTGCCATCAGCGCCGGCCTTGGCGGACTTTGATTGATCACCAAACTTCACCGTGACCTCGGTGCCGGGCGTGTCCCAGCCCCAGATCGGGTTGGTCTGCTTCTGTTGCAGCACCATGTTGTCGCCGATGATGGCGGGGAGTTTCAGTTCAGCGCGTGCAGTGAGCGCGAGCGTGACGAGGAGAACGGGGAGTGTGAGTAATCTCATGTTGGGTTGATGGAGGGCTGAACAAACGCGCACGAAAGTGGGTTTTTTTAACTTTATGGATTATGTGTTAATGTTCCTTAGGAGTTACAGGCGTTCCCCACGGCCTTCGAACTCGCCGACCGCGTCGTCATCCTCCACGAAGGCCACATTCAGCAGATCGGCTCACCGCAGCAGCTTCGCTCGAACCCGACGAATGAGTTCGTCGCCGACTTCCTCGACTGCGTGATGATTTAACCGTTGGGCTTGGTCGGCAACCAAAGGCGAATGCCATTGAGCGGTACACCATTCGTGCAGCCAAGCAATGATGCTAGCCGGGGCGCCTATATATAGGTGGCAAACCGGTTGCTCCATGATGGTGCATGACGGCGAAATCACGGATATGGGTAATCTTACCCATTTCCGATTTTTCAGTAATGAACAGCATCGGGCAATGATTTGAGGCTTCCAATTCCCAGGCAGTTAGGATATTCTCGAAAATACCAACCCATGAAACCACACTTACTCATCCGCCGCCTGCGCGCAGGCGGCCTTTTCTGCGGAGCCGCCCTGCTTGGGACTCTGTCTTTGTCACTCGCCCTTCCGGCTTCGGCCCAAAACAGCATGCCGGGACTCGCTACCGGCTTAGTTCCGCCCACGACGGAGCAGGTCACTTGGATGGAACGCAACGTACAGCGCGTCGGCGTGGTACAGTTCAACACGCTCGGCATCCAGCGCGTGAATACCCACCGCCAGGCTCGTAGCATGGGAATGATGGGGCTGCGCGCCGTGGCCCACGGCACGGAGTCACTCCCCCAGACCACCATGACCGTGGCGGCGGCCGTTGATACAGCGGCGGCGGTGGGCACCGTACTTCCTTCCTCAGTGGACAATAGCACACTGCCTTCCTTCCCTCCAATCCGCAGCCAGGGTAACATCGGTTCCTGCACTTGCTGGGCTAGCACATATTACATGGGCACACACATGATGGGGCTCGCTCGCGGAATCAACAGCAAGAACGACGCCGACAACACGACCAAGCTCTCCCCTAAGTGGTGCTATAATATGATCAACGGCGGTGCGGACAACGGCTCGTGGTTCACTAGCGCGTTCGATATCCTGCTCAAAAACGGCGGGGCCACTTGGGCCGATTTCCCCTACAACAGCAACTATCTTGAATGGTGCACCGACCCGGCCGTGTGGCGTCGCGCCATCAGCAATCGCTTTGAAACAAGCGGTCAGGTCACTGCCATGGATACCAGCACCGGTGTAAACAACCTCAAGGCGCTGCTCAACAATGGTTACGTCTGTGTCTATGCCACCAACATCTATGGCTGGCAGTTCCGCCCCGCTGGCAACGACCCGTCCACCACGGATGACGACGCTGTCGCTGGCAAGCAGGTCTGCTTCTTCGTCAAATCCATTACCAGCGGCCATGCGATGACGGTGGTCGGCTACAACGACAACCTCTGGGCCGACCTCAACCTCAACGGCATCGTGGATGCTGGTGAAAAGGGGGCCTTCCGTATCGCTAACTCATGGGGCACCGGCTGGGGCGAAAGCGGTTTCGCTTGGATATCCTATGATTCACTCAAATCCGTCTCCGCAGTGAGTGGAGCCGACAATACCAGCCGCGAAGCGGGCTGGTGGTCTGCCACCGCCTACTATGTGACTGCCCGTGCCTCCTACACGCCCTCGGTACTCGGCCAATTCACCCTCAATACCGCCAAGCGCAATGAAATGAATGTTCAGGTCGGCCGTTCCGCAACGACTTCCACCAGTCCCGGCAGTTTGTGGCAGAGTGGTGCGCTGAAGAACCAGGGCGGTGCCTTTGGCTTTCTCGGCACCACCACAGCGGTTAGCGGTTCGTTCGTTTTCGACCTCACGGACACCACTCCCTCCGGTGGTAACCGCTATTACCTCTATGTCGCTGACAACCGCGCCTCTTCACCGGTCACAATCTCTGATTTCCGTCTCACCAATGCTGACGGCACCGCCCTCGGCTATGCGAACTCCGCCACCGGCATTCCGGGATCCGCTGACGCCTCCACCGCCCGCGCTTATGCAGATATCGGCTCCAGCCCAACGCCGACACCCACGCCTACAGATGACCATGGGAATGACGCAGCTCACGCCACACTGGCCGCAGTCCCTAGCAACACCAATGGTGTGATCGAGAACAACAGCGACGAAGACTGGTTCAAGTTCGTGCTCACCAGCCGCCTGCAGGTCACCGCCAAAACCACCAGCAGCATCGACACCTACGGCTACCTGCTTGACTCCACCGGAACCCAGCTCGCCTTCAATGACGACACCATCAGCAGCAATTTCCAGATTGTCAGCGTCCTGAATCCCGGCACCTACTACGTCCGCGTGCATACCTACAATAAGGCCAGCAGCGGCAGCTATGTGCTCAATCTAAGCAGCGCCCCAGAGCCCATGCCGGAAATCCGCGTCACAGGCAGCAATCTGGAAATCGTCAGCGGCGACACCACTCCGGCCACCACCGACGGCACCAACTTTGGCAGTAACACCTCCACCAACGTAACTAGCACTGCGGTAGACCACACCTTCACCGTGAGCAATCTTGGCACTGGTGACCTGCGCCTCAGCGGCTCTCCCATCGTGAATATCACAGGTACAGGCGCTGCTCATTTCAGTGTCGTCTCTCTGCCCGTCAGCACTCTTGCCGCAGGCCGCTCCACCACCTTCACCATCCGCTTCCGTCCGCTGGCCACTGGCGCCTTCACCGCGAACGTCAGCATCGCCAACAACGACAGTGACGAAAACCCCTACACCTTCGCGATCTCCGGCGCTGGCACCGTGCCAGTGGACGACCACGGCAACACCTTTGCCACCGCCAGCGTCGTCGCCAGTCTTCCCGCCAGTCGCACCGGCGTCCTCAACTACGGCGGCGACGTGGACATGTTCAGCATCACTCTTACCGCAACCACCACGGTCAACTTCAGCACCGCCGGCACCACGGATGTCGTTGGTTATCTCTACAATGCCGCTGGCACACTGCTCGCGTTCAATGACGACGGTGCAGGCATTCCGAACTTCCGCATGAAGGCCACGCTGCCCGCTGGTACCTACTATGTGAAGGTGGTCGGCTATTACACATCAACGACCGGCGCTTACACCCTCAGCTTGGCTCGTTGATCCATAGTAGCGACGCACATCAGCTCAATAATCACGCTCTACCGCCATGAGCCGCAGAATAAAATTTATCTACCTCATGGCGGGATTGTTTTCAGCTTTCTCCCTCCTTTTTCTTTTCCGTTCGGCGGAGGAGGATGCCGCTCTTCAAAAGCCAGTTTCCCAACAGCCGCCAGAGACACATGGTCCAACGCAGCCCTTGCCATCGGTGGCATCCGCCACGCCGTTAGCCGCACATCAGAGGGTTGTAGTAGCCGTCGGTGATTCCGCACTCGTTTCACGGATTGAGCAAGTGCGGCGTTTCGTGGCCCTCGGACCAGATGGAGTGGCCGACATCATCCGCCGGCTCACCAAGGCGAACTCTGTGGAGGAAAAAACCATGCTTTGCGACGCCCTCGTGCAGATCGGCAGCGACGCGGCCATGCAAGCCTTCGCCAACGCCGTCCTCACCGAAAAGGATCCCGCAACGCGTGGAGCCATGATGGCCGCGCTCGACGCCACCAGCCAGCCCGCCGCCCTCGAACTCGCCACCTCCTTCCTCAGCATCACCAACGACCCCACCGTGCTCAGCGCCGTCAACCGCACCATCGGCCGCATGGGCAACGCCGACACCGTGCAGTTCCTCACCGAGCTCTATGCCGAAAACGAAGCCGTCGCAGGCCAGCGTCAGGGTGTGCTCTCTGCCCTCAGTTCCCTGCGCAATCCACAGGTCGTTCCCACGCTCGGAACGCTGGTCTCACAATCACCCGCAGCTGAGATCAGTCAGTCTGCTTCACTCAGCCTTTCAAAAATCGGCACTGCTGACGCCCTGACCAGCCTCGTAGAGGCTCTCGGCCAGCTTCCAGAATCACGCGTCGCTGAACGTGAGGCCGTCATTCAACAAATCTCCGCCGTACGCAACCCCGAGTCCGCCGCGCTGCTAGCCTCCCTCGCCACCACCTCCACCGACCTTCTCATTCAACACGCCGCCAGCGAGGCTTTGAAACAGATTCCACCTGCAGATGCCGAATCAATCACGCCATCCGCTCCCGTCGCACGCCCCGAGGCAAGCACGGTCAAACTCATTCCGTGAAGGCTTCATCGCCCACGTTTCAGTCTCGCCAACTTCTCCCCCGCCGCATTCAGCGTCTCGACCTGTTTCGCGAAATGGAAGCGGATGAAGCGGTGCTCGGGTTCGCGGAAGAAGCTGGAGCCGGGGACGCCAGCGACGCCGATCTCGCGCACGAACCATTCGGCGGCTTCGGTGTCGGTGGTGAAGCCGAGCGATGATATGTCCATGAGCACGTAGTAGGCGCCGTGGGGTTCGGTGAAGGGCAGGCCGGTGGCGCGGAGGTGGTTGAGGAAGACATCACGCTTCGCGGTGTAGAGATCGCGCAGGCCGTGGTAGTAGCTGTCTGGCAGCTCCAAACCAGCGATGGCGGCCTCTTGCAGCGGTGCGGCGGCGCCGACGGTGAGGAAATCATGCACCTTCCGCGCCTGCGCGATGATGTGCGGCGCGGCCTGCACATAACCGAGCCGCCAGCCGGTGATGGAATAGGTTTTGGAGAGCGAATTGCACACGATCACGCGTTCCGCGGCTCCAGGCAGCGAATGCATGTAAACGTGCTCATGCGGCGCATAGACGATGTGCTCGTAAGGTTCATCGGTGATGACAAAGGCGTCGTGTTTTTCGGCGAGGTCGAGGATCATCTGTAATTCGACACGCGTGAAGACTTTGCCGGTTGGGTTGGAAGGATTGCAGACGATGATGGCCTTCGCGCCTTGGGCGAAAGCGCGGGCGAGTTCATCAGGATCGAAGCCGAACTGCGGCGGACGCAGCGGGACATAGATCGGCTCCGCGCCGGAGAGGATAGCATCGGCGGCATAGTTCTCGTAGAAGGGCGAGAAAACGATGACTTTGTCCCCCGGCTCGCAGCAGGTCATCATGGCGCACATCATCGCCTCAGTGCTGCCGCAGGTGACGACGAGGTTTTGATCCGGATCGACCGGCGTGCCGGAGAAATGCGTGATCTTCCGCGCCAGCGCCTGCCGGAAGCGCGGTGCACCCCAGGTCACGGCGTATTGATGAAACGGGCCACGTGTGGCGCGTTCGAGCGCGGTGAGCAGTTCCTCTGGTGGAGAGAAATCGGGGAACCCCTGCGAGAGATTGATCGCGCCATGCTGATTGGAGAGCCGCGTCATCGCGCGGATGACGGATTCAGTGAAGGCATGGAGTCGGCGTGACGTTGCGGGCATCCTTGCGCATTTGGCGAGATGCCGCGAAGCTGCAAGCATCTCTCTAACGGATCATGTCACTGAAACGCCACATCCAAGCCCTTCTTTTGCTGCTGGTTTCTCCGGTCCAAGCGGCCGAACACTGGACCTACCTCGATAACGGCCATGTCCGTCTCGGTGTGAATCTCAGCGCCGGTGCGTGCATTGGCTGGTTCTCGCCTTCGCATTCATCGAACAACGTGCTCAACGCCTACGACGTGGGGCGTTACGTCCAGCAATCCTATTATGGAAACGAAGATGGCAGCGACTGGAACGGCAAGCCATGGCGCTACAATCCGGTGCAGGGCGGAAGCTGGAAAAACGAGCCAGCAGAAGTTGTGGAAACGAAATCCGACGCCAATAGCTTCTACGCGAAGACCAAACCTCGCCACTGGGCCACGGGGGCCTTCACACCTGAGTGTGTCATGGAAGAATGGCTGCGGCTGGATGGTGGACTCGCACGACTGAAGTTCAAAATGACTTATACCGGCACTGAGGAGCACAAAGCGCGGCATCAAGAACTGCCAGCGCTCTTTGTGACGCCAAAGCTCGACACGCTCATGTTTGTGGACGCGGCGAAACAACTCAAGCGAATGCAGCCGGGCTCCGCGAATGAATACATTCGAGTCGGTGAGCCATGGTGCGCCTGGGTGGACAAGAACGACAGCGGCGTTGGCCTATTCATGCCACAGACTACCCAGGCCACGTGTTATCGCGTTCGCAACGGCAACTCGGGTGATTGCAGCTACATCGCGCCGATTCAAACCTTCGCGCTGAAGCCTGGGCTCGTGTTTGAATACGAAGTCGTGCTCGCTCTCGGCACGGTGGAGCAAATTCGTGCGGTGTTTGCGAAGCTGAAGTAAATCAAAGGCGATGGCTGAAGAATCCCATCCTCCGCAACTCAAAGACTGGTTCGATGAAGCCCGATACCGCTCCATCGCACGTGAGTTGGTTGCCATCGCACCCAAGTTCGATGTGGAGACGTTCTTGAAGCTTGTGCTCGATGGCTTGGAGGAACGAAGCCTGATGGAACGTGTTCATCAGTGCGCTGTCGCGGTGGACGCGGCCCTACCGGGCACGTATCAGCAAAAAGTCCGCGTGCTGCAAAAACTCGCACCCAAGATCGGCCACGAGTTCGTCACCATCTTCCTGGGAGATTTTGTCGCCACTTATGGCCGTGATGAATTCGACTTCTCTCTTGAAGCCTTGCGCTTCTTTACCGTCTTCGGCTCCGCCGAATTCGCCGTGCGGCCTTTCATAATCGCTGATCAAGTGCGCGCCTTGAAAAAGCTGAAGCAATGGACGCTCGATCCCAATGACAAAGTTCGACGTCTCGCCAGTGAAGGATCGCGCCCGCGATTGCCGTGGGGCATGCGCCTCAATGCCCTCGTGCGTGATCCTTCCCCCACGGTGGCCATTCTGGAAGCTTTGAAGGACGATGAATCGCTCTTTGTCCGGCGTTCCGTGGCGAATCATCTCAATGACGTCACAAAAGATCATCCTGAGTTCGTTTTGCAGCGCCTTGAAGCTTGGGATCTTCAGAGTGAGAACCTCCGCTGGATCGCCAAGCACGCCTGCCGCACACTCATCAAACGCGGCCATCCGCGTGCGCTGAAACTTTTCGGCTTCGGCAAAAAAGCGGAGATCACTGCCACTTTGAATGCCGCGCCCTCAAAGCTTGTCCTCGGCCAGGGCCTCACTTTGACGGCGGTAATCGCATCCACTTCCAATCGTGCACAGCGACTCGCCATCGACTACGTGATTCATTACGTTAAAGCCAGCGGCGTCAGCGCCGAGAAGGTCTTCAAGTGGACCGAACTCGATCTAGCAGCGCACGCGTCGCTTGATCTCGTCAAAACTCAGGTCGTTCGCGATTTCACCACGCGTAAACATTACCCGGGTGATCATCGCGTCGAGCTACAAGCCAACGGTCAGCGCGTGGCGGAAACGGTGTTCACGCTAGGATAAAAAATCCACCACCAAGCTGTCTTGGTGGCGGAATACATGAATGGAGCCTGAGAAGATTACTTCGTCGCCGATTTTGCCTGCGCCTGACTTTCTGGCGAAAGACGCGCAAGCGGCACGATGTGGGTGACGCCGGTGGCAGGCATTTTTAGCAGCACACCGTCGCCTTCGAGACCCATGAATTGGGCTTCGATGATTTTGCCATCGCTGCTGGTCCATTTGAGCAGGCCACCTGCAGCGGCAGGTGTGGCGGCAGCTGCCGGAGCAGGAGCGGCACCGCCGCCGGTGAGGCTAGCGCCTTCGGTGATCCATGCCTTCATGAGATCGATTTCAGCGTCGGTTAGACGGTTTTTGCCTTCGGGAGGCATCACATCGGCGTCATCATTAGGCAGAGTGCAGTTGACGAGCATCGTGCTCTTCATGGCTTCACCAGGAATGATGTTTTTTCCGGGGCCGATCTGCTCAGGCAGCTTGTCATCATCGAGAGCAAGCTTGCCTTTAACCTTCTTCGTCGTGCTATGACAGGCGTAGCATTTGTTGCGGAAGATCGGGGCGATCTGGGTTTTGTAATCGACGGCAGATGCGGTGCCGACAGTGAGGAGAAGGGCAAATAGGATGCGGTGACTCATGGCTGGTGGTGCAGGAAACGATTAAAAAGGCGTTTTGCCTAGCTTATTTTGCGATTTTGCAACGATCAGCGTGTAACGGGGCCGATATTGCGAAGTTGCTGCAGGGTCTGGAGAATCGCATCCCGCTGGGACTGAAGCCGGCTAATCCCCAGCACGGCACGGCTACCGGAAACGCTATTCAGCAATGGACTGGCCTCCGGCGTCGCAGAATTCCAATCCGCGCTCTTCAACAAGGCGGTATTTTTCGCCGCGAGCGCCTGAAACTCGATATTCAACTGCGCACGTTGCGCGGCAAGCTGGGCTAGCAGCATGTTGGAAGCGCTTTGCGGTGTGGGAGCGGTGACTGCGGGGAGGGGATTCGATTTTTCATGCGCCAGTCGGGAATCGAGCAGCCGAGCTTCGGCCAGCATCTTGTTGCGGGCGGCCTCCTTGGCTTCCAGCGGGTCGTAACATGCTTCCCAGCGCAAATCGGCGGAGGTATTGGCCATGGCGACTTTGACGAGTCCACCATCATGACGAAAAGCAATTTCGTGGGCACTGACGGCCGTGATCTCTGCTTCGCGCAGGACTTTGCCGCTATCGAGACTGAGGACGGGGAATTTCTTCCCCACCATGGCGCTGCGTCGCTGGGAGCGGAATTTTTCAAACTCAGCTTGCAGCGTCTTCAATGCGTCCTGCGATTGCTGCAGTTGTTGCTGGGTTTTCAGCAACTGCGTCTGAACATCGGCGAACTGTATCAGACGTGACTGAGTGATGGCTAGATCTGCCTGCGTCTGCTGCAATTGGCTGCTGACCTGGTCCACCCGCGCCTGCAAAGCCTGATTTTCGATCTGCAGGGCATCATACTCACTTTTCTTCACACAACTGCTCAGCAGCGTCAGCGCCAGCAAGGCGGCCGCTGTTGAGCGAGTGGGATTGCGGGGTCTGCTCATCCAAGTGGGATTGTAACCGCTTGCAGGCCGGTTTGTCACGCACGCCTTGCCATGAATTTGAGAACGCACCCCGTTGGCTCCAGTGCTTGCATTCAAGTCATCCTGCCCGACACTGGAAGCCCCCAAAACCCATCCCTATGAGCAAAGCCTCCGTCGAAGACATCAAACTCGCCTCCGCCGGCCTCCGCGGCCAGCTTGCCGAGCAATTCGCTGACACCAGCACACCGAACATCCCGGAGGACAGCAACATCCTGCTCAAACACCACGGCTCCTACCAACAGGACGACCGCGACGTGCGTGCCGAACGCACCAAGGCCAAGCTCGATAAGGCCTGGAGCTTCATGATCCGCAGCAAGATGCCCGGTGGCCGCATCAGCTCCGTGCAGTGGCTGATCCATGACGAACTCTGCTCGAAAGCGATGGGCAGCATGCGTCTGACCAATCGCCAAGGCATCCAGCTCCACGGCGTGCTCAAAGGCGGCCTCAAAGAAGTCATTCATAACGTCTGCCACAGCGGTCTTAGCACCATGGGTGCCTGCGGTGACGTCGTGCGCAACACGATGGGTCCTGCGGCGCCTCTCAAAGACGCCATCCACGCCGACACGCAGAAACTCACGGAAGAAATCAGCCAGCGCTTCCTCTGGCGCAGCCAGGCCTATGCCGACATCTGGCTCGATGGCGAAAAAATCGATCCCGACTGGATCAAAGACCCCGAGGTGAATCCTGCGGTGCGCGCTGCAACCAAGGCTCCTGAGGGTGATGATCCGATCTACGGCAAGGTGTATCTCCCACGCAAATTCAAGATGGCCGTCGCCATCCAGCCCTGCAATGACGTCGATCTTTACTCGCAGGATGTAGGCTTTGTGCCGCATGTCGTGAATGGCACCGTTGAAGGCTACACCATCACCGTCGGCGGTGGTTTCGGCATGAGCCACGGCCAACTCAGCACGCGCCCATTCCTGGCGCAGCCGTTGTTTTATGTGAAACGTGCGAACGTCGTCGATGCCACCGAGGCCATCGTCACCACGCAGCGCGATCACGGCAACCGCACCGAGCGCAAAAACGCGCGCATGAAATATACCGTGCAGACCATGGGCATCGACGCCTTCCGCGCCGAGGTCCAGCGCCGCCTGCCGGGCATCGAAACCTTCCCCGCTAAAGAACTCCACTTCGACAGCGTCGAGGACACCCTCGGCTGGCATGAGCAGGGCGACGGCAAACTTTACTGCGGCGTTCACATCAGCATGGGCCGTGTCGCCGATGCCGAGGGCAAACCGCAGTATCGCAGTTGCTTCCGTGAGATCGCAAAGAATATCAACTGCCCGATCATCGTCACGCCGAACACCAATCTCATCCTCGCCGACATCGACCCTGCTGACAAAGCCAGCGTCGATGCCATCCTCGCCAAGCATGGCGTGGTGCACAGCGATGGCATGACTCGTGCCCGCAAGGTCGCACATGCTTGCGTCGCCCTACCCACCTGCGGTTTGGCTCTCAGTGAGTCTGAGCGCGTTCTCCCAGGCTTCATGGACAAGATCGACGCGACACTCCGTGAACTCGGTCTCGCCGATGAACCCATCCTTTTCCGCATGACCGGCTGCCCCAACGGCTGCGGTCGTCCTTACAACGCCGACTTCGGCTTCGTCGGCCGTTCGCCGAACAAGTACGCCATGTTCGTCGGCGGCAGCATTCGTGGCAACCGCCTCGCCGGTCTCGAATTCAAGACCGTGCTCGGCGAAGACGTGCCCGCCAAGGTGCGCACCTTCCTCGAAGCCTTCAAAGCCGAGCGCCAAGACGGCGAGATCTTCGCTGACTGGTTCGCAAGAACTCGCACTACCGGTGAAGCGCCCACGCCCGAGCAGTTCCACATCGAACTTGCCGAACGTGCCGCGAAGCTGGCCGGACAGAAGACTGAAGGAGCGGGCTGATCGTCCGCATTCGCTTCGGAAGACACTGATTGACCCAGAGGCCACGGAGGATCACAGAGTTTCTCTTTGAGACCTCTGTGCCTCTCAGTGAACTCTGTGGTGGAGTCCGCTCATTTTACTGCTGACAAACTTTTTGATTTGTTCAGCCATTCCTTGGGTTAATCCAAGAACGAGCAGATATACTCGCAGATACCGCCGCTGACGGCGATGTCGAAGCCGCTGTTCGCCGCAACATCGAAGAACTGGCCGCCCGTGTAGGTCGTTTTGGCCTCGCTGCCGTCCAGTTTCACCACGCACTCTCCTGCGACGATCTCCATTCGCTCCGCCTTGGCGGTGCCGAAGTGGAAATCGCCAGGGTAGATGAGGCCGAGCGTTTTCTTGCTGCCATCAGGAAACAAGATGCTGTGACTGACGACTTTGCCGTCGAAATAGACATTGGCCTTGGCGACGGCGGTGACTCCGGGGAATTCAGCAGGGATGGCGGACATAGGGCGCGAGGGATAGCTGATGATTTTGCGGCCGGCAAGTGCAGAGGATGATTGACGTCTGTCCGCGAACCGTGACAGCATGGTCGTTTACCTCATGGAATCCACCCTCCGACCCACCCGCACGCGTTATGGCGTGATCGTTTTCGCCGTGATGCTTGGCATCATTCATTACATCGACCGGGTGTGCATCTCGAAGGCGCGACCGTTCATTCAAAGCGACCTCGGGTTTGATGACACGCAGATGGGCTATGTGTTCTCGGCATTCACGCTGGCGTATGCGCTTTTTGAGATTCCGGGTGGCTGGCTGGGAGACAAGTGGGGACCGCGGCGTGTGCTGCTGCGCATCGTGATGTTCTGGAGCGTGTTCACGGCGGCGACAGGTTATGCGTGGAATCTGATGTCGATGATTGTGTGCCGGTTTCTCTTCGGTGCGGGCGAGGCGGGAGGGTTTCCGAACATCGCAAAGATGTTCAGCGTGTGGTTGCCGCAGCGGGAGCATGGAGTGGCGCAAGGCATCACCTGGATGGCGGCGCGGTGGGGCGGGGCCTTTACACCGCTGCTGGTGGTGTGGGTGCTGGGCTTTGTGAGCTGGCGGAATACGTTCGTGCTCTTTGCCGGACTTGGCGTGGTCTGGGCGGTATGTTTTTACCTATGGTTTCGGGACAATCCGAAGGATCACAAAAGAGTGAATGCGGCGGAATGTGAGCTGCTGGAAGAAGCCCAGAAAAATCTGAGCGGCGGGCATGCGTCCATCCCATGGAAGCGACTCTTCACGACTAGGTCCGTGCTGCTGCTGTGGGTGTACTACTTCTGCATCAGCTACGTGTGGTACTTTTACATCACCTGGCTGCCGAAGTACATGGAGCTGGAACTGAAGATGAACATGCAGGACACCTGGACTTCGATCTTGAACGGTCTGCCGCTATTCCTAGGAGGCATCGGCTGTTTCATCGGCGGCATCGTGGCGCGTCGCATGTCGGCAAAATCAGCCAGTTTGAGCCGGGCACGGCGCACGATCGGAGTGCTGGGCATGCTGGCGGCCGGCGGGATGATTCTCCTCGCCACCACCCTGAACAATCCCACGTATGCGATGCTGGCGCTGGGCTTCTCAGGTTTCTTCAATGATTTGTCCATGCCCGGTGCTTGGGGTGCCTGCATGGAGGTGGGTGGCAAGCTCGCAGGATCGGTCTCCGGCAGCATGAACATGATCGGCAACCTCGGCGGTGCGCTCGGCGGCGTCGCGGTGCCGTGGCTGATGAATCTGACGCATCAAAGCTGGGAAAAGGTCTTCTATGTCGCAGCAGCAACGTATTTGATCGCCGCGCTGTGCTGGATGTTCATCGACTCCGATGAACGACTGGTGGAAGTGTGAGGAATGAACCTGCGGACATGAGTGTCCGCGTCCCCTTCGACCGAGCTACTTCTTCTCCGTGTCAGCCTTGCCGCCTTTGATTTTTTTCAGCGCGTCTTCGATGCGTTTGCGTGCTTTCTGTTCGGGCGTTTTGAGGCCATTGGCGCGTTCGAGGTAGTCAAGCGCCTTCGCCTTGTCGCCGAGCGCTTGATGCGTGAGACCAATGTGTTCGAGGATTTCGGCATCTTCAGGGGCGATGGGTTGCAGCAAGGCCTCGGCACGCTGCAATTCTTTGAGCGCGCCGGGGTAGTTGCCTTTTTTATAGTGAAACCAGCCGAGGCTATCGATGTATGCGGGTTGATCGGGTGCCAGTTCATTGGCCTTGGTGATGAATTCACCGGCCTTGTCGAGGTGCTGGCCTTGGTCGAGCCACATGTAGCCGAGGAAGTTCAGTGTGTTCGCCGCCGTCTTCGCTTCTTCACGCGGAGTGAGCGTGATGGACTTCTCCAGCATGCGTGCGGCATCTTCATAACGCGCCAGCTTCTCGAGTGTGATGCCATATTGATAATAGAACCGATAGCTGAGCAGCTCTGTCTGGGTGGAGCCAGCTATCTGCTCCGTCTCAGCAAATTGCTTCGCTGAAGACTCCCACTCCTCGCGGGAGAGGTGTGCAATGGCGAGTTGGTAATGTGCGAAGGGCTGATCTGGAAAGAGCTTCACGCTACGCTGGCTGAGGCGCACCATGTTATCGTACTGTTTGGTCTCAGCGAGGAGCGAGACCAGTTTCAGGTAGTCGTTGATTTCACCGCCACCGTTTTGAATCGCCGCTTGAAGGTGTGGGATCGCTTTTTCAGGCTGCTTGAGTTTATCATACTCGCTAGCAAGCAAGCGCCGCTGATCGGCATCCTCTGGAGCTTGATGAACGATCTCTTCCAGAGTGACAAGCGCCTTGTCCTTTTGATCTGCGGCTCCGTACAAACGGTAGAGCAGCTTGCGCGCCTCTAGGCTGTGGTACTCCGCTGACAATTTCTCGCACAACTGCCGGGCACGTTCCGCATTATTCGTTAGCAGATACTGCTGGGCGACTTCGAGGATGATCTGCTCGGCGTTGGCCTTGGTGACATGCTTGAGGGCATTTTCAAAGAATGGCGCGACACGCTGGCGGTATTCCACACTGAATTCGGCCTGCCCCAGTGGCCAGACGCGCTCGGCAGTGCGACCTGCAGCCAACCAAAACTGTGGATCACGACTTTCCTGCTGCGCGGCCAGTTCCATGATAGCGATAGCCTTGTCACGCTGGTTTTGGATGAGATGAAGCATCACCGCCGCCTCATAGACCTCTGCATGCGCCGGAAATTTCTCCAGCGCCTCGGTCACAGCCTTGAGGGCAGTTTCGTCTTTCTCAAACAGATCCTCGGGTGGATAGGTACTGGCAAAACGGGCCAGATTCAAAAGTGGCGCGGGTGAGCGTGGATTGGCGCGCACGGCTTCTTCGAGAATCTTCACGGCAGCATCGCGCCCTTGGAACTGCATCGCGATACCAGCCGTGTGCTCAGCCAGTCCCGCGTTGGTCGGGTCGGCTTTGAAAACGGCCAAGTAATGCTCCAGCGCCTGCCGCAGTTTGCCGGACGTCTCGAACTGCAACGCTGCGCTGTAATGCGCCAGAACGTCCGCATTGACCAAACCGCTTGGCGTAAGCTGCAAATCCGACTTCTCCGGTGCCTTAACACCTAGTGACAAGTCCGCCGGTGCGGCGGCTTGTGCCGAAACGGCGGCGCTGAGAAGCGCCGCCATGCAGATCATCTGGCAGAGCCGAAAAGCTCTTCTCGTCCAGCGACACCCGTGCATGACAATACGTCCAGCGTTTCGATACCATCGATTCGCCCTGTGGAGAAAAGCCATGCCGGTGAGGCTAGCGGTTACGACTTGTAGCGCAAACGCTTCTTGTGACGGTTCGCACGCATGCGCTTCTTGCGCTTGTGCTTGTTGATCTTCGTTTTTCTCCGCTTTTTGAGCGATCCCATGTTCGTGTTCTCCTGTGTGTTGCTTTGATCTAGTGGACGACTTTATTCAGTGGGTATTCCACAATTCCCTCGGCGCCCAGTGACTTCAGCCGCGGGATGATTACCCGCACGGTGGCTTCGTCAATGACCGTTTCCACTGCCACCCATTCCTGGCTGGCAAGCTGTGAAATCGTGGGCGAGCGCTGCGAGGGCAGACACGCGACCACTTCCTGCAACTGCTTGGCTGGCACGTTCATCTTGAGACCGACCTTGTGGCGGGCCTCGAGCGCACCTTTGAGCAGCAGCACGAGTGTCTCCATCTTCTGCCGCTTCCATTCATCACGGGCGGCAGGTTTGCTGGAGACAAATTGAGGGTAGCTTTCCATCAGGGTGTCCACGATGCGCAGCTTATTCGCGCGCAGGGAGGAACCGGTCTCAGTGATGTCCACAATAGCATCGACCATTTCCGGCACCTTCACTTCAGTGGCACCCCAGCTAAATTCGACCTCAGCCTGCACACCGTGCTTGGCGAGATATTTTTTCGTCATCTCGACCGCCTCGGTGGCGATGCGTTTGCCCTGCAGGTCCTTGACGGTCTGCACGGGCGAATCATTCGGCACTACCAGCACCCAGCGGGTGGGCCAGGAGGTGGCCTTGCTGTAGCGCAAGTCGGTGATGACTTCGACATCTGCTCCGTTTTCCACGATCCAGTCGCGCCCGGTGATGCCGCAGTCCAGAAAGCCATGATCGACATAGCGCCCGATCTCCTGTGCCCGCAGCAGACGTAGTTCCAACTCATCATCGTCCACGGCAGGACGGTAGGAACGGGAGGAAATGACGATGTTGAACCCCGCACGCTTGAACAATTCAAGCGTCGGCTCCTGCAGGCTGCCTTTGGGCAGTCCTAGGCGGAGGATGTTCTTCGGTTCTGACATGGTTGGGGGGAAAGGGGCGCGCATCCTAGCGGCTATTTTTCGGCTGGCGAGGGGAATTTCACGGCAGTCCGACCCGCCATTCCAACGGGGCTTTCCAAAGACCACCGCAGCAGCAGAAACAAGCAGCGCAGGGTCATTTGGATTCACCGAGCGTGGTCAGTTCACGATCCGTGAGCAAGAGCGTGAAGCCATGCTTCGCTGCCAGTTCAAATGCGCCTTCATGAGTGGCTTCGGACTTGGGATAATCGATGATCAGCACCGGCTTGCCGGTCGATTTGAGCTTTTCGAGGAAGCTGATGACGTAGCGTGATTGCTTCTCGGTTTTCAGCTTCTTGCCAGCAACAAAAAGATCCTCGACGCCGATAGCGCTGATGAGTTCGCGGTAATCAGCGTGCTCCAGCAGTTGCGAGGCGTTTTGCGGGATGACGAGGAAGCTAGGGCGCTTGTCTCTTGCCCGTTTCGCGATGGCCGTGACCCACGCGATCATATCTCGGCGATAAGTTTGGCCAGTAGCAGGATTGGGGCGGTCATCGAGCCAGTCCTTCGTCGCTTCATCGTATTCGTAGAACTCAAAGGCATCGACGATATCGAGGTAGATGCCGTCAAAGCCCTGCTTCACGACCTTGTCCACGACGGGGAGCATGATCTGCTGCCACTCGGGCTGCCAGAAGCGCACGCGGTAGTTGCCCTTCCAATCGGGGTTTTCGGTGTTGAGGAATTTGGGCGCAGCATCATCGGGTTTACCGTCTTTGTCAGCGTCCCAGCTTTTTTGCCAATAAGGACGATAATCCTCGGCCTCGCCGATGGACACATAGGCGAAGACTCGGCGACCCGCTTTGCCACAGCGAATGGTTTCGATCTCCGCAGGTGTCCAATCGCCACCAGCCTCAAAGGCGGCGTCGATCACGACGAGATCGCGATCACATGCAGCCAGCTTTTGCACCGCCATTTCACGATTGGCGGCCAGACGATCTGCCTGCAGGACATAGGCGAAGGATTTGGGCGCAAAAACGGGTTCTGCTGCTTCCACGCAGGACAGACAGATGAAAAAGGGAACGAGCACTCTCATGACGGCCATCGTGTCGCCCTTTATACGACCCGCCACCTCGAATTCCACATTGACGCCCCCGCTTTGGGGAATACTCTCCCGGCTCCATGACGCATCATCAAATCATGATTCGTCCATATAACCCAAACGACCACCTCCATGTCCCGCTCTTATATCTTCTCGTCCGAGTCCGTCGGCGAAGGCCATCCTGACAAAGTTGCCGATACCATTTCTGACGCCATCCTCGACGCCTGCCTCAAGATCGACCTCAAAAGCCGTGTCGCTTGCGAAACCTTCGTGAAAAGCAACGTCGTCGTCGTCGGTGGTGAGATCACCATCCCGAAACTTCAAAATAAGAAGCTCGGCACCACCAAGCCCATCGACGAAGTCATCAACGTCGGCCAAGTTATCCGCAATGCCGTCCGTGGCATCGGCTACACCAACGTGGACGACGTCTTCCACGCCGACCAGATCTTCATCAACAACTACCTCACCATTCAGAGTCCCGACATCGCTCAAGGTGTGGACGCCGCAGAAGCCGAAGGCAAAAAGCACGGTGAACAAGGCGCTGGCGACCAAGGCATCATGTTTGGTTATGCTTGTGATGAAACACCGGAACTCATGCCCGCGCCGATCATGTTTGCCCACCGCCTTGGCCGTGAGCTGACCCGAATCCGCAAGGCTGGTAAGCTTGCCAAGTGGCTCCGTCCCGACGCGAAGAGTCAGGTCTCCGTCGAATACGTCGATGGACGCCCGACACGCATCGTGAACGTCGTCATCTCCACGCAGCACGCTGCGGACGTGAGCCACGCCGAGATCGAAAAGTTCTGCATTGAGCAGGTCATCAAAAAGGTGCTGCCGAAAAACATGCTCACCAAGGACACCGAGTATCTCATCAACCCGACCGGCAAATTCGTCGTCGGTGGTCCTCAGGGCGACAGCGGCCTGACCGGACGCAAGATCATCGTCGATAGCTACGGCGGCATGGGCCGTCATGGTGGTGGTGCCTTCTCCGGCAAAGATCCGTCCAAAGTGGACCGCAGCGCTGCCTACATGGGCCGCTGGGTCGCCAAGAACGTCGTCGCCTCCGGTCTCGCCTCGAAGTGCGAAGTGCAGTTCGCCTACGCCATCGGTCACCCGCTGCCAGTGAGCGTCCATATCGACACCTTCGGCACCGGCACCATCGACGACGGCAAAATCCTCGACGCTGTGCTTAAAGTCTTCTCCTTCAAGCCTGCCGACATCGTCAAGCAGCTCAACCTGCTCCGCCCGATCTACTCGAAGACCACCAACTACGGTCACTTCGGCAAGATCGGCGATCCAGACATCACCTGGGAACTCACCAACAAGGCCGAGGCGCTCAAGAAAGCCGCGAAGTAATTCGCAGCGAGAGCCAAACCAATCACGAAGCCGCGCAGAGACCCTGCGCGGCTTTTTCATGCAAGACAATTACCTCGGCACGATCCATGTCCCGCACTGTTCGTCTTGAAACCCGCGCTCGGGCCGCGTGATAGTGACGATTAGGCAGAGGAGCCAGAGCGCGCCCCACAGCGAGCATCTGATGATCAAGTCCGTGCTCATGGCCTTTTGGCCGTACGCAAAGATGTCCAGTTTCGTGATCACCAG
>Ga0114966_10001166_pt1 | contig 24514 bp, 14 predicted proteins | sample M_130207_XF_Meta_FD_87029 | JGI IMG/M metagenome (GOLD analysis project Ga0114966, IMG submission 87029) | Freshwater microbial communities from Lake Montjoie, Canada to study carbon cycling - M_130207_XF_MetaG | ecosystem: Environmental > Aquatic > Freshwater > Lake | place: Lake Montjoie... | reverse complement strand
TAGGACCATTGAAGGAATAGGTATTTTCAGTCTTGTTTTAGATAAAAATGGGTTTACTCAATTTAAAATTAAGAAAAGTTCTTCTGGAATTTGGTCTATAGATATTGATGATGTTAATAAAGGTAAACCTACATATGCATTATATACTGGAACAGAAACTACTGAAGAAAAAGAATTGTTAAGACATATTTATAACGGAGAATGGGACCAAATTCCTGAAAGTATTTCAATTGAATTGCGAAAAATAGCAAATAATAATAATATGGGAGAAGTAATTAAAGTATTCATGATTACTTCCTCTGGTTCAGAAGGTATTAATTTACGCAACACGCGTTATGTTCATATTATGGAACCTTATTGGCATCCTGTACGTTCAGAACAAGTTATTGGTCGCGCTAGACGTATTTGTAGTCATAAAGCATTACCACAAGTATTTCAAACAGTTGAAGTATTTGTTTACCTTATGATTTTTACACCTCAACAACTAGATTCTGATGATGCAATTGAATTAAAAAGAAAGGATTTAAGTAAATCAATTCCACATGTACCAATGACTAGCGACCAAAATCTTTATGAAATTTCTGAAATTAAAGCTAATTTAACTGCACAACTTACTGATGCTATTAAAGAATCCGCATTTGATTGTTATATTTATTCAAATGGAAAATGTGTTAATTTTGGCGACCCAACTAAAGAAAAATTTTCATATGTTCCTGATTATTCAGAACAACAAAATGACACAACTGTGCAAGCTAATAAGGAAGCTATTGAATGGACTGGCAAACCTATTAGACTTAATGGAGTTGATTATGTATATCGTAGAATGAGTAAAAGTGTATTAAATATTTATGATAAAACCAGTTATGAAGCAGCTATATTAGACTCAACGATTATACCTTTACAAATTGGTACATTAGAAAAAAATGATGCAGGACAAGATGTATTTAAACAGTTAGTATCATAATTAAAATGCATTTGTAAATAAACAATTAATAAAATAATTTATATCTGATTTATCAAAATAAGAATCTTCATATGCTAACAAATATCTATGATTATAACCATTTTTTACAATTGCTAATACTTGTTCAATACAGGTTTCATAAATAGCATTATATATTGACGGATCTTTTTTTGATGTGTTATAGTTTTTATAGTGTTTAAATATAGGTTTAAAATCAAGATTCGAAACTGTATATGAGAACAACTTCCTAGGCTCTGTTACCCTTTTTAGAATTGTAGTTTTTAAAAAGAATGTATTATTTTTATCCTCTTTCTTAAAATATATGGGATAAATATCACGAACATAATCTTTTGGTCCAAATTTAAATTGTTTATCAACTAAATCACGCTTTGTATCGCTAATAGTTCCATCATCAAATGATATAATAATTGTATCATTGTTAGTTATTATATCTTCTTGACCTGCCAAATTTTTAAAATAAGAAAGCCATGATTCTTCCTCCAAATTTCTAACAATTGTAATTTCGGCATATTTAATTGGCATAATATAAATATTAATGCATTAATATATTTATATAAGTATCATAATCATTTTAAATATAATATATATCTATATTCTCTTCTATATATTATAAAAATTTATTTCACTGTGTAATATTTTTGTTAATTTTCATATAATTGATTACGGTTACCAAAGTTTCCGCCAAAGTTTCCGCCAAAGTTTCCACCAAAACTGTTTCCTGAATTTTCACTAGCAGGACCAGCAGGACCAGTAGGACCAGTAGGACCAGCAATTCCGGCAGGACCATCAATACCGGCAGGGCCAGCAATACCAGCAATACCAGCAATACCAGCAGGACCAGCAGGACCAGCAGGACCAGCACTACCAGCACTTCCAGCAGGACCAGCAGGACCATCAAGACCTGCAGGACCAGCAGGACCATCAAGACCTGCAGGACCAGCAGGACCTTCAGGTCCTTGTGATAATTTATCATAAATAGAATTTATATCTGTTTGTGTTAATGCACCGTCATATAAAGTAAAATTTTTTATGAAAAGGCTTCCGTCTTGTTCATAAAATGAATCTCCAAATTGTAAAATAGTATTTGAGTCTCTTGCCATTATGTTATTAAATGTACCAGTATATGCCATAATATTATTATAATACAATGTAAAAGTATTAGCATCAAATATTAATCCTATTAAAATAGGAACCCCCATTGGAAATAAAATTCCTGTATCAATACCATCATTACCATCAGTATCAGTTGAAAATCTTATATGCAAATTATTATTATTGTCTGGTCTTACCCATACAGCAGGTATTCTATCGCCTTTATTACAACAATCATTACTTGTATTTGTAAAACGAAAAATATTTCTCCAATAATCGGTTCCTTTTAAATTTGTAAATAAAAATAATATAGATAATTTTGAATTAGGAATTGTAAACCCTAATTCACTAAAATTTTTTTTATAACCATCTTTTTGTATTTTATACCAATTTTTAGATTCTTCAAATGACCATTTTTTTAAAGTTGGAACATCAAATGCTATATTATCGGTTGAGCCACCAAAATTTTCAATAATAATATTTTTAAAAAAAATATAAAATAAGGATACAATAATTAAAAGAATTATTATTAAAAATAAAAACTTATTTGAAAGTTTTCTAAATATATTTTTTAGTTTTAACATACTTATTATAATTTAAAATGATAAAATAATATTATAGTTTAAAAGAATAAAGAATTATTTAACTATTATACGATTTAATAAATCTAAAATATTATCTAATTTATTATTTAAATTTTTGACGTCTTGTTGAAGGATTGTTATTTTATCTTCTGTCGTTTGATTATTTTCTTTTTGTTCTGAAATAGGAAGAGGAACTCTTTTAAAAAGTTTAAAAATATTGTCACTAGTATCTTCTTTTTCTATTTCTTCTATTACTAATTTTATTTCATTTGATTCGTTTTTATTGTAGACTTCGTTTTTACCCCATGTTACATTTTTTTTAGGACTTTCTTGTTCTCTCTTATCTAAATTAATTACTTGATTTTGACTTTGATAATTAGTTTCTATATCTACATTTTCTATTTTTATTCTGTTGTTACTATTCTTGCTATTATTATTTATTTGTACTTGTTGAGTTAATTTATCAGTTTTTACAGATGTTTCTTGAGGTTTTAACCAATTATCTACATTTGATGATATAATAGAATTATTATTATTTTTATTTATTTGTTCAACATCATAATTTCTTTGTGCTGTTATTTCTTGTATAGCTTTTTCCATTTCACTTATTGGACCATCTTTAAAATTATCACTAAATTTTGGAACTGGTGGAACTGGTAAAGTCATTGCACTTATAAATTCATCTTGACGTTTATTTAAATCTTTATCAAATTGACTTCTCTTATCATTTTGTATTTCTTCATATGTTATTAATTCATTGCCATTTTTAGGTTCTTCATCTAATATTTTAATTTTTTTATACTCTGATATTCCCATTTTTTGTATACTTTTATTAGCATGATTTAATATTAATAAAATATATTTTTTATTCATATCTACCAAACTAGTTATATTTTTACTTTCAACCTCATAAAATCCTTTAGTATTAACCATAAATAAATTAAAAATATTTTCTTGAAATTCACTCGTTTGTTTTTTTATAATATCTTCATCAAAAATTACATCGCATAAAATTTTGAGATTATCTTTATGTAGAAATTTTGTTGTACTCATTATACAAATTATATAAATTATATAAAAATCTATTTATATAATTTTACGCAGTTTAAATCAATATTAGAGGGAATCATTAAAATAAACCTTTCTAAATTTTTGCATATATTCATCTTTTAATATGTGAGTTTTTAAATAATGTTCTGTCAATTTATCTTCAAGCATATGTACAATAAAAAATAATGAATAAATTCCACATTCAGTATTTCCATATTGATGTTCTATTCCTTCATTACTATCAAACTTAAATGATATTTTTGATTTTAATGCTAAACCTTGTTTTTTTATTCTATTAACTAATGCCATTATTTCTGGCGAGGGTTTATCTCCAGTACTATCAAAGAAAAATATAAGTTTTTTCTTTATATTAATAAACAATGATATCCAATGTTGTCCTGGTTTATCATGAGGGTCTGTATTAAATATTATACCTATTTTGGTTTTACCATCTTTAATTTGTTTAGCTAAATTAAAATTACATAGTTCTTCCCAAACACATTCGCCATATATTTGTCTTGTATCAAAATCAATTGGGGATGGTCCTATAAAATCAAAGCATTTGAATGCTTTTTCATATTGTTTCATTACTTTCATTATATCAATACTCGATAACCACTCGTTTGGATTTTTTTTCCACTCGGATGGTGATTCAGGTGCAAAAGAATCAGTTATTTCACTACTTATTTGTCCAAATTCTTTTTTTTGTCTTATCCAACAAGATTCTTTATTACATATATCACTTAAATATTCAGTTAATAATTTATGTATTTCTTTAGTATTATTTGTATCAATTTTTACATCTGGGTGTCTAGCATTCCATAAATCTCTTAACTTATATAATGCTTTATCTGTATAACAACTAAAATCATTTATTTCTTTCTTATCTTTTGGACTGCAATTTACTTTTTGCAGTTTTACTTTACGTTTAGAAGAACCTAACTGTATTTTTCTTTTTGTTTTATTTGTTTGTAGTTTATTTTTATACACTTTATTTTTATTTCTTGTTAGATTCCTCTTGAATTTCCTTTTTTGTGTTAATGGTTTCATCATATTTATTAGTGATATTTTTCTTTTTAATAATACCTTTTATTTTTAATTCTGCTCCATTTAAATTTATTTCTTTTTGTTTTGGTAATATTATTTTCTCTTCAACCTTTGTAGTCTTTCTCTTTACAAAATTATCTAAAGGTAATGTTGTAATTTTAATTGAACGCATTAAAAGTTTATTAGCCTCTTCTTCTGTTTGTAAATTATTATCGTTTAATTCTGGAACATTAATAATATCTAGTGTTTCATCTAAACTTTTATATTCTTCTTGATTTAAATCATTATTATCAATTGTTTTAAAATAATTAATACACGAATTAATAAAGTTATCATAAGCATATTTTACATCTGGTAATAAATCTTCAGGTTCTTCTTTTGTTATTAATAGTTCCTTAAATAAATTATAAATTCTTTTTTTGTAAAATTTTCTATCTTCTTTATTAATTGATTTTGCTTTTTGAGTTTTAACATGTTTGTTAAACATATCTTTATTTAGTAAATAATCTAAAGTTACTTGGTCTACAAAAGCTTGCGACATATACTTTATTTTTAAAATAAATAAAATTAAACATCGTATTCTTTTTTCTAACATTTTTGTTTTGTCATATCTTTTAGTTGTACTCTAGTAGCATTCATAAACATATCGACGCCAACAGTTTTTTCATCGGGATTAGGATTAAAATCCTCAAAACCTTGATTTTGAAATAATAATGAGTGTGTTTGAGGAGTTGATTTTGGTGTAAAATTATAATTATATAAATCACTGTTACTTGTTGGAACAAATACTGCCTGACTACATTTTTGTAAAGCATATATTTGATTTCTTAATTCCGATTCAACATTAATTTTTGAAGCAAACCCTGACCAAGGTGACTGTGTGTTTCCTGGATTAAATACGGTATGAGGATTAAATGTAGGCTGCACATTCAATGTGGTTTTTATGTTTTTTCTAGGGTCCACAATTGGAAAATATGAATATTTTGTCATAACTGGGCGTACATCTAAATACGGTTGCAACATCTGCGAAGGTATATTTCTATTATAAATTCTTGTATTGTTTTCTTGTTGCATTTTGGATACACTATTTTGTTGTCCTTGATTACAGTTATTCATTTTATATAATTAATATATATTTTTTATATTGAACCTAATTTAATTACTTATTATAATAAATAATTAAATTAACTAGTATAAAGATTTTTGAATATATTATTATATCATTAATGTGTGGTATTTTTGCAGTTTTAAATAATAATGTCCCATTACAATCCATTGAAAATGAATTTGTAAAAGGTAAAAATCGTGGTCCGGAATTTTCTAAATTAGAACATTCTTTTCTTAAAATGATATTAGGGTTTCATAGATTAGCTATAAATGGTTTAAATGAAGAGTCTAATCAACCATTAGTTATTGATAATATTGTTTTAATTTGTAATGGAGAAATTTATAACTATAAAGAGTTGTATAAATTTATGGGAGTAGAACCTAAAACTGGTTCTGATTGTGAAATTATTATTCATTTATATCTTAAATACGGTATTCAACAAACACTTAATATGCTAGATGGAGTTTTTGCTTTTGTTCTTTATGATTCTTTAAATAATAATGTATATATTGCTAGAGACCCATTAGGTGTAAGACCATTATATCAAATAATTGACGTCGCAAACTGTAGAGTAAAAAAAATGTTTGGATTTGCTTCAGAGCTTAAATGTTTAAGCAATATTTATAATTTAGATAAAGAATCATATGTTATTGAACAATTTAAACCTGGAACATATAGTATGTTTAATTATTCTGATTCAGATATATCTTCTTGGGAACCAATGTACAAAAATACACCATATTTTATTCTTAATTTTTCTCATAGTTTATTATTAGATGATGTGTATTTTAAAATATCTAATTTACTAAATGCAGCAGTTGTAAAACGTTGCTTAACAACTGAAAGACCAATTGCATGTTTGCTATCTGGTGGTCTAGATAGTAGTTTAATTGCTGCTCTAGTTAATAATTTTTATAATATACATAATATTCCAAATAAATTAGAAACATATAGCATTGGATTACAAGGCTCTGAGGATTTAAAATATGCTAAAATTGTAGCTGATTATTTGGGTACTAATCATACCGAAATTATTGTAACTGAGCAAGAAATGTGTGAAGCAATTCCTGAAGTAATTTATAATATTGAAAGTTATGATACTACAACCGTAAGAGCTAGTATTGGCAATTATTTGTTAGGAAAATATATTCGCAAAAATAGTGAAGCAAAGGTAATTTTTAATGGTGACGGGTCAGATGAATTATTCGGTGGTTATCTCTATATGAATAAATGTCCAGATGATATTGAGTTTGATAAAGAAACTAGAAGATTATTAAATGATATTCATTTGTTTGATGTTTTACGTTCTGATAAATCTATTTCTTCACATGGACTTGAACCTAGGACACCATTTTTAGATAGAAGTTTTGTAAATTATATTTTGTCAATTCCTCCATATTTTAGAAATCATAAAAATTACGGACAATGTGAAAAATATATTCTTAGAGAAAGCTTTGCAATTGGTAATTTTGAAGATTGTTATTCAAAACAAATATTACCGGATGTAATTCTTTGGAGAAAAAAAGAAGCATTTAGTGATGGAGTTAGCTCACACGGACGTTCATTGTTTCAAATCTTACAAGAACATATTTCTAATCATTTGAATATAAATGAAAATACGACTAATTATAAAGCCTGTATTGAAACAGAAAAATACTATTATAAGAAAATATTTGATGGCGATTATCCAAATTGTTCACATATTCTACCTTATTTTTGGATGCCAAAATATACAAATGCTACTGACCCTAGTGCTCGTACATTAACATTTTATTCTGAAACTGAAAAAAATAAATAATAATTTATTTATATCACTTTGAGTTAGGGTTATTATTTATAAATATTATTTAAATTAAAATAATATTTATTTTTATTTATTTCCTCTTCTATTTCTTCTTTTAGTTCCTCTTCTATTTCTTCTTTTGGTTCTTTTTTTACTTTTTCTTTTAGTTCCTCGTTTATTTTTTCTTTTTCTACCTCCGAGCAAAACATCATTTTCGGGTCCTCCAAGCCAATTATCATTTGCAGGTATTAAGGGTGCTAAAATAATGTCTTCAAACTTATTAATTACGTATTCAGCAATATTATTTTTTTCATCCTCAGTTAAATCTATAATCAATGTATTTGGGTAATGTTCATCTATATACAACTGTGTCTCTTGTTTTATATCATCGTATGTAATACTTATATCGCGTTGTAATAATCTATCTAATATATCATTTAATCTATGCATATTCCCTGCATTTCCAAATACACCATCATTCCTTAAATTATTTCTCTCAATTTCTGTTAAAGGCATTATATATTTATTTGATATTATTTTATTATTTTTTCTTCTTTTTTATGTACTATCAAAAATAAATAATTATATTCTTTTATTTTATATATAATGCATAAAAAACTACATAATTTTCAAGAAAATGCATTTGACTATACATTTTATTTAATGTATACATTAATTGTTATTTCTGCTTTAGGATTTTCTGAATCAGCTCAAAAATATATTGAACAATTAGATTATTATGTTAGAATTTATATTTGTTTATTTTTAATGTGGCGTTTTAATCCTTTAAGAAAACAATATGAGTTTACTAATTTGGATGCTAAAATAGCATTTACGGCAGGTTTTTTTATTTTAACAACCACTGCATTAAACCAATATATAATAATTATTAAAGATAAGGCTACAATTAAAGTTAATGACCTTATAACAAAATATAAAAATTAATATTTTCGCCTTGTCTTATTTTTTTTTATATTATTTTTACGTGTTTTATTTTTTAATGATTTATTAAAAAAATCCTGTAAATGTGTCATTATTTGTTTTCCTAAAATTTTATCAATCTCATATTCATTTATATTTTTATCCAAACAATCATAATTATATCTTTTAAATTCATCCATCATAATGGATTCAAATATTTCTTCATCTATAATAAATTTTTTACCGCAATTACTATTTTTAAATTTTTCAATCATTTCATTAAAATTTATATCATAATAATAAGGTTTTAAATTAATGTAAAAAATATTATCTTTTATCATTTCTGAATGTATAGCATCATCCAAAAAACATATTTCGGCATTCAATGGCAACTTTGTACATTTGATAAAATCATGATGAGTTTTATCATGTGTAGTCCTACATATTTCTACTCGTTTACCATTTACTTTAAATGCAGCTATTATTTGGTCAAATAATTTATATTTTAATTTATTTTCAAAATATGACATAATATTATGTGCCCATTCTTTTGGACCTTGGTTATTTGTATATATCATCATTTTATGACAACATTTTGATTGTTTTTTGTTCTTTAAGTAGGTTAAAATATTTATTATATTTGGTCTCAAAAATTCTGGAAATAAATCCAAAATATCATTAAAGTCTGTTTGAGTTAAATGAACATTATTCTCTATTTTTAAATAATTTTTTAAACAATCCCAAAAAATACCTAGCTCGGTAAAATAACCTAGAGTTTCATCTAAATCAAATACAACTATTTTCATTATTATATATATTTGGAGTTTTAGATTTTTAATAAAATTATAATTATTATAATTATTATAATATTTATAATATTTATAATGAGTCTTACTGATGCAATGATTAGGCATAATTCTACTATTGCAAACTCACAATCTATAGTAGATAATTTTTCTTATGGAGGTGGTTCTGATTTTATTACATCAGTTCCTATACCATCGAATGTTAGTATTCCAGTATATATTAATGAACAAGATGCTATTTTTATAACGAGTGTAATGATGTCTATAGACGGACGTAATGCAATATCTCTTATTTTTTCATTCATTTTACAAACTTACAATATTATACAAACAATGATTGATACAGAAAATGGTGCGAATATGTATACTCATATAGAAACATACATAATAGTATACTATAAATCTGCAAGTTTTTTTTATACTGCTATAGGCGCTCGTGTTATACAAAAAGAAAAAAATGTATACTTTCCAGACCTTACTGTAAGTTCAAGTGTTTCACTAATACCATATAACTTACAATTTATAGAGGAAAGTTGTTATAGTGCAGATAGTCGTTGCAGAAAATATATAACTCATTTAGCGATTGGCGATAGTTCAAGAGGTGCTATAAATGATTATAGTAGAAGTAATTTAGCAGAGATTAGAGATTACGCATTTCTCAATTGCATAAAGTTTGAAGGATTTTCAGATAATTTAGGATTAACTATACCACAAAAAATGCGTATAATTGGTATTGGAGCATTTCAAAATTGTCCTAAAATAAAGGCAATTAGATTTTTAAATACTAATAGTTTATTAATTGGAGATTATGCTTTTGAAAAGTGCATAGGTCTAAAAAGTTTAAATATAAATTCAAATATAGATAGTATTGGAGATTATGCTTTTAAAAATTGTACAGGTTTAACAAGTTTAAATATAAATTCAAATATAGATAGTATTGGAGATTATGCTTTCCAAGGTTGTACAAATTTAACAAGTATAAATATAAATTCATATATAGGTAATATTGGGAATAATGCTTTTGAAAATTGTACAAATTTAAGAAGATTGAATATAAAATCAGGTGTAGGTAGTATTGGGAATGATGCTTTCAATGGTTGTATAAATTTAACAGAAATAATATTTAGTTATAACGGTAATGATATAGGTGAAAATGTTTTTAAAGGTGTTCCATTCACATACGAAGATGTAAGAACAATGCTCTATAATAGTTCAGGCGAACTAACCAAAAAAGAGTTAATAAAATGGGGTTTCACTGAATTAGCAGTAACTAAGGCAATGGGGTCATTTGATTTAACTGTTGATGAGAATAATACTCTTATTAGGTCTGAATCATTTTGGATGGATATTAGTAATGAAGTAATTATAATGAGTAATAAACCGAATAATACTTTTTCGTATACTTATAAAATTGGCAATATTATTAAAACATTTGATGTTATACTTCCTAATGGGATGTATACTATTGATGAAATAAATGATTATTTAGAATATACAATGAGAAACAATGGAACATATTTGTTTGATGCTAATGGTAATGCTGTATTTTATATTAATTTAAAAACATTCAAAACTCTTGCGGAAGTAGTCCACATAATAATTACTACATATCCTCAATTAACTTTTCTTCCAACAGGATGGCAATCACCTCCAGACATAAGTGGTGACATATTGGCACTTTCAACAACTCGTACAAACCCGACTATCACATTTTCTGGCAATATAATTCATAACTTAGGGCTACAAAATAATTTTACCAGTGGACAGGGATTATCAATATTTAATAATGGAAAATTTACTCATAGTTATAGTTTTTTAGGTGCTTATAATTACATTTATCTTCCTTCTTTTATTAATATTAATTCTCATTCTTTTGATAATATAAGAACAGAATTAACTGATATAATTATTCCAAATAATAGTGTTATAACAAGTATTCCATCAAATACATTTTTGAATTGTATAAAATTAACTAACTATAGTATTGGTAATAATATTAAAAATATTAATGATAATGCTTTTGAAGGATGTATTAGTTTAACACGACTATTAATACCATCATCTGTAACTAGTCTTGGAAATGGTATTTTTAAAAAATGCGATGGATTAACTTATATAGATGAAACAAATTTATTAAGTAATATAGTTGGTGCAAATATGTTTGATACCTGTATTAAACTAACAAGTGTATTACTTTCAAACGGTATTAGTAGCGTTGGTGATTATGCATTTAATAATTGTACTAGTTTATCATATGTTGAAATTAAAAATACTAATGATTTTGCTTTTACTGCTGCTTTTGCTGCTGCCGATGCTGCTGCTGCTGTTGCTGCGGCTGCTGCTACTGCTGCTGATGCCGCTACTAGTGCTGCTACTAATGCTCATGCTGTTGCAAATACTCTCCTCGCAGATGCTCAGAGTGCTAGTGTTGATGATGCTATTCGTTCTTATGAAGTTTATTATGATGCTCATCTTGCTGCTAAAGATGCTGATGATGATGCTACTATTGCTCGTTCTTATGCTGCTACTACCGCTGCTGCTTATGTTGTTGCTCTTAATGCTGCTACTGCTAATGCTTCTACTGCTGTTTCTAATATTAATCCAATTTTTGGTAATTTTTGTTTTAGTAATTGTAGTAATTTAACAAATGTAACAGTACGCTCTAGTATATCAGTGAATAAAATAAATATAACTTTTAAATCAGGCTCTTTTCAAAATTGTGTAAAATTAAAAAATATAGTAAATATAGTAGATAATGTTGCAACATATCAGATAAGTGACTATATGTTTTATGGTTGCACTGATTTAACAAACGTAATAATACCAGAATTTGTTACTAGTATTGGTAACAATTCATTTCAAGGATGCTCAAAAATAAATAATTTTGTTATTCAGAATTCCGTTAAAAATATAGAATCTAATATTTTTGATTCTTGTTCTGGATTAACAAATATAACAGGTGCTAATCTTTTAAATGATACAATTTCTGATTATATGTTTAATAATTGTGTTAATTTAACAAGTGTAGTAATTCCAAATAATATTACTAGTATTGGAAAATATAGTTTTAGTAGTTGCACTAATTTAAAAAATATAACAATTCCTTGTAATTTAATATTAGATGATACACTATTTTATAATTGTAATAATATAACACTTACAATTAGTTCAGGAGTAGGTGTAAATTCATTTTCAGTTATAGATAATTATTTAAATAATACTAGAAATATAACAAGGCTTATTATTTCTCCTTCTATAACTAGTATTGGTTCTAATGCTTTTGCAAATTGTATTGATATAACAAAAATAGTTATTCCTTCAAATATAGTAAGTGGTGGTAGTGGTATTTTTGAAGGTTGTGTTGGGTTATCACAAATAGATGAAACAAATCTTCAATGTATTTCAATATTTGAACGTATGTTTTATGGATGCATTGGTTTAACAAATGTAATAATACCTTCTTATATAAATAGTATTAGCACAAGTGCTTTCATGTTATGCAACGGTTTAACTAATATAACAGAATCTAATATTTTAAATACTATAATTGGTGACAATATGTTTGATAGTTGTACTAGTTTAACAAATATAGTAATACCTTCACGAGTTACTAGCATTGGTTCTGGAGCTTTTAAAGAATGCACCAGATTAACTAGTATAACAGAATCTAATATTTTAAATACTATAATTGGTGCCAATATGTTTAATAGTTGCACTGGTTTAACAAATGTAATAATACCTTCACGAGTTACGGAGATTGGTTCTGGAGCTTTTCAAAAATGCACTAGTTTAACTAGCATAACAAGTTCTAATATTTTAAATACTATAATTGGTGCCAATATGTTTGATAGTTGCACTGGTTTAACAAATGTAATAATACCTTCAGGAGTTACGGAGATTGGTTCTGGAGCTTTTCAAAAATGCACCAGATTAACTAGTATAACAAATTTCAATATTTTAAATAAAGTAATCGGGGCTAATATGTTTGATAGTTGCACCGGTATAACAAACGTAATAATACCTCCACAAGTTACGGATATTGGTTCTGAAGCTTTTCGTCTATGCACTGGTTTAATTAGCATAACAGAATCTAATATTTTAAATGAAGTAATTGGTCAACGCATGTTTACTAGTTGTAGTGGTTTAAAAAATGTAATAATACCTTCACAAGTTACTAGTATTGGAGATGCTGCCTTTACTGGAAATCCTTTTATTAATAATATAGAGTTCAAAAATGCAGTTATTGGTGCAAATATGTTTTTTGGTAATAATTTTTCCCTAACAGTTTTAACAATTCCTTCAAGTATAACTAGTATTGGTTCTGGAGCTTTTGCAGGATTTAACGAATTAAAAACTATTAATTTTCAAAATAACATGATAGGAGATTATATGTTTAGTTCGTGTTATCATTTATATACTATTCGTATTCCAATATCAGTTACTAGTATTGGTATTTCAGCTTTTCAAGGTTGTTATAATTTATTAAATATTAATTTATACAGAAATTTTACAAACAGCCCTAGTTTAACAATTTTAGGTAAGGATTCATTTAAAAAAACAGATAGCAATATTTATCATTTTGGTTCACTACGTGGTTTAATATCGGCAGGTTATACAATAGGAAGTTTATTAGATGCTGGATTTGATTACGATGCGGTTAATAAAGCTAGAGGGGATATTAAATCTACTGTAGTAGATAATGTTATAACTAATCTCTTTTATTCAAATTATACTGATGGTATATTGGTTTTTCCAAATAATGCAACAAGTATGAATCAATCTACTATAAATAAAATTCAATCTTTATATATTAATGAAATATATTTTGGTTATATATTTAATTTAAATTTTAATAATTTGTTGTCTAATTTTCCAATTTTAAAAAAAGTATATTTAAATAATATTACTATTTTAGGTGATTATTTATTTAGTGGTTGTACTAGTATAACAAGTATAACATTACCTGATACTCTTACTAGTATTGGCGGATATGCTTTTCAAGGATGTACTGGTCTAAAAAATATAACAATACCTTCATCTGTAATTAGTATTGGCGAACACATTTTTAAAGGTTGTACTAGTCTAACAAGTATAACAATACCTTCATCTATAATGAATATTAGTAATTATGCTTGTCAAGGATGTACTAGTTTAAAAAGTATAAATTTACCTTCAACAGTAACTAATGTAGGAAATTATGCTTTTCAAGGTTGCACTAGTTTAATAAGTATAATAATACCTTTAAATGTGACAAATGTTGGAGAGTATGCTTTTCAAAGTTGTTCTAATCTAACAAATTTTATAATTGAAAGGGATTTTATGTCTAGTAGTTTGACAACTTTAGGCTATAATTGTTTTGCTAATTGTAATTTATTAGATATTTATTGTTTTTTTGAATTATTTTCAGATGGTTATTCTAAGGTATCAATAAGTAACACAGGATTTCCAACTATAAATAAAGTTTTAAATTTAACGGTAGTTGACGGTGTTCTTACTGATTTTCCTAACCAAACAATAGACCCAAATGCAATTCTTTGTATTCCTAATAATGTTAGCTCCATAAGTAATACATTAAATACAACTAATAATTATTCATCCGTTAAAAATTCATTAAATACTATATATTTTACTAAAAATAATATTATAACCGATATTCCATCAAATTTTTTAACTGACTGTTCTAAATTAAATTCTATGGTTATATCACCATCTATCACTAGTATTGGTATTAATGCATTTAAAAATTGCATTAATTTAGCACGTCTTACATTTTTTGATATCTCTAAAATTAAATTCATAACATTCAACACTAATTGTTTTTTAAATGTAGGTAATAAAAGTCCTATTAGTACTAGTTTAGCGAATGATTTAACTATTATGATAAGACAATTAAATTATTTAGTGGGAAAAAATACTTTAACGAACGCTGGATTTTATTCAGAAATAATAGATATAGCCGATGGTGTAAATTTGATAGTTGAGAATGACATTGTAATTAATGCTACTCGTTCTAGTAGGTATTTAAATACAACTGTTAAAGAAAATATAGTTGTTCCATTAGGTATTACATCTATTGGAACAAATGCATTTTCCAATGTAGCAAATTATGTAAATAATGTATATTTATCAAATGAACTTTTATCAATTGGTTCTAGAGCATTTAATTCTAATAGTTTAATTGATATAACGATTCCTTCATCGGTAAGTAGTGTTGGCGATTATGCTTTTAGTGGTTGCGTTAATTTAACAAATATTGTTATTCAAAATTCAGTTATTGGTAATTATATGTTTCAAAATTGTACTGGTATAACAAGTATAACAATACCTTCAAATGTAACAAGTGTTGGAAATTATGCTTTTCAAGGTTGCACTAATTTAAAATTTATTTATATTTCTAATACAACAAATCCTATTTTTGGAACGGGGGTCTTTCAAAATTGTATTAAAATAACAAATTTAGATGATTACGATAGCAGTATTTTTGGTAATTTTATGTTTGAAAATTGTAGCGGTTTAGTTTCAGCTAATGTTTATACTAATATTATTAATGATGGTTTATTTATGAATTGTCTTAATTTAACAAGTGTATCATTTCCATCAGTAACAAATATTGGTAATAATGCTTTTAAAGGGTGTTCTAAATTAATAAGTATAATATTACCAGCAGCTTCTTTAACTAGCATTGGAGATAGTGCTTTTGAAAATTGTATTGGATTAACAGATATAACAATACCTTCATCTGTGATTGATATTGGTCATAGTGCTTTTAAAAATTGTTCTAAATTAATAGTAACTAATAAATCTATAAATATTACTGAAATTAAACCATATACATTTTATGATATTCGAGGAAATAATATTACAATAACTAATGATATTTCAACTTATAAAAATTATTTTGAAATTGATGATACTAATAATAATTTTTCATATTCATTAAATTACGATGATAAGTTGGTTTATATATCAGCTACTATTGGTTACGTGTGGACTACTAAATTAAAAACATATAATGTAAATATTCCTAATGGTTTATATACAATTAATGATTTAAATACTATACTTCATGTTTCATTTGATAGTATTGGGTTTTATAGAAGTAATCCTATAGAAAATCCAAATTTCGACGTCATAGGAGCTTTTTATAATTCAATAACTGATCAATGGACTACTAGAGAATATTATGTTAATTTTAAAATAGTTAATCAAGACATTGCTATTGTTATAGATAATATTTCAGGAATTGATGGTTACATATTAGGCGATGTATTTAAAATTTTTCCTTATACTCAACGAAATTCTTTTAATCCAGTAATGAATTTTCCATTTGGGTTTAGCAAATTATTTGGAAATTTATCATCCAAAATGAATTTTAATGCTGCTACTAATACTTTTTCAACTGACTTAAATTTAGGTGGTACAAATCAATATTTAGGTAATACAAATCAATTAACTTATACTTTTAGTCCATATATTTTACATTTACCAAAAAAAATTACTAGTATTGGTGAATATGCTTTTAGTAAGGGAAAAACCTATTATTATGTTAATATTCCTGATTCTGTTACTAGTATTGGTGACGGTGCGTTTAATAATTCAATATTACTTGATGTAATTATACCTCCAAATGTAACTAGTATTGGTGCTGAGGCATTTTTTAATAATAGTTTAAAAAATATAACAATTCCTTCGTCTGTTATTAGTATTGGAAACCTTGCTTTTGATGCTAATCGTTTAGTAAATATTAATTTAGAAAGAATATTTCGTGATTTTAATAATGTTACAATTCTTGGAAATAATTGTTTTGGTTCTAGTAATACTTATTATTTAAATACTGATAAAATATTATCTTATAATAGTCTTCAGTTTAGAGAACATTATTTTAAAGGGTATTCTGAATCTGATTTATTTAATGCTGGGTTTAATAATACTGATATAAATAAAATTGCTACAGGAACAATTAGTTTTGTAATTGTTAATAATGAAATTGTGTCAGCAACCCGAAAAAATTATGGAACAATAGCAGAAGCAATTATACCTGGCTCTATAACTAGTATTGGCAATAATGTTTTTGCTAATTATAATCAAAATTTTAATCGTGGATTATATGATGTTCCTGCTAATCATTTAGTTAGTATAGATTTTGGTATATATTCAAAACTTTCTAAAATTGGATTTGCTGCATTTTCTAATTGTGATTATTTAACAAATATAACAATACCTACAACTGTAACAAGTTTGGGTTCTAATGTTTTTTTTGGATGTTCTAGATTAACAAGTATTATAAGTTCTTCAAATATAACTAGTGTTGGCGCTAGTGCTTTTGGAGGATGTTCAAGTTTACAAAGTATACCAAATTTTATAACTAATAAAATAACAAATTCTATGTTTTATGGTTGCAGTAGTTTAAAAAGCGTAACAATTACTTCAAATATAACTAGTGTTGGCGCTAATGCGTTTGAAGGATGTTCTGGATTAACAAGTATAAATATTTTAAATAAAAATATAACTACGGAAATGTTTAAAGATTGTATTAGATTAAAAAGTGTAAATATTCCTTTAAATGTAACTAGTGTTGGCGATAACGCTTTTGAAGGATGTTCTGGATTAACAAGTATAAACATTTTAAATAAAAATATATCTAATTCTATGTTTAAAGGATGTATAGGATTAACAAGTTTAATAATTCCTTCAACTGTAACTAGTGTTGGCGATAATGCTTTTGAAGATTGTACAGGTTTATCAAAATTAGATGAAAACACTTTTTTAAATAAGGTAATTTCTACAGAAATGTTTAAGGGTTGTCATGGTTTAACAAATGTAATAATACCTTCAAATATAACTCAAGTTGGCGAACTTGCATTTGCATTTTTAAATAATTTAAATTATGCAAAAATAGATACAGATATAACAGGTAGCAATGTATTTTCTGATTGCCTTTCACTGAGAAAGATTGATATTACAAATAATTGTACAAAAACAGGTAATTACACTTTTACTAGATGCAAAAATTTGTGTATATTAAATAGTAATACTCCAGTTTATATAAATATGCCTGATAGTGTTACATTTATTGGTGCTTCACTTTTTGCTGAATGTGGTTTTGGAGCTAATACATACACGTCACCTCCAAGACCAAGAAATGTGTTTTATTCTGGACCTCTTGGTCTTGGTTCTAACATGTTTTCTGAAAATCAATATTTAGAAAGTATTGTATTAAATATTAGTAAGGATACTTTAGCTAATGCAGCTGACACATTTTCTTATGCTATAAGTCTTAAACATGTTTATTTCAATATTCCAGGTGAACTTCATATTCCTGATAGAATGTTTGAGGGTTGTTCTAATTTATCTTTTGCTATACCTTCAAATGTTACTAGTGTTGGGTTGTATGCTTTTAAATATGTTAAAAATATAGGATATATTCCTTCTTCAATTACCAAATTTGGTGAGGAAGCCTTTGCAAATATTAGTACTTTAGGAAGTGTTACAATTTTTCCAACGGTAACCGATTTAGGAAGAGGTGTATTTTATTCTTGCACTAATTTAAGAGATGTTAATATTCAAAATGACAAAATAACTAGTGAACTATTTAAAAATTGTAATAGTATAACAAATCTTATAATTTCTTCAAGTGTAACTAGTGTTGGTGAAAAAGCTTTTGAAGGATGCACAGGAATAAAACAACTAGATGAAACTAATATTTTAAATAAGGTAATTGGTACAGAAATGTTTAAAGATTGTAATAATTTAACAAGTATAACAATACCTTCAAGTGTAACTCAAATAGGGGATACTGCTTTTTTTGATTGTAAAGGTTTAACAAACATTACTATTAAAAATAGTGTAATTGGTAGCAGTATGATTCGTGGTTGTTATGCTTTAAGAAATATTACTATTCCTCCATCTGTTACAAGTGTTGGCAATTATGCATTTTCTCCAACAGGAAATGTTAATCTTCAAACAGGAAGAATTGATGGTTTTGACCCTGATGAAAGTGATGAAATAACAAGTCCAAATGTTGGATTAACCAGTGTTACTATTCAAAATAGTGTAATAGGTAATAATATGTTTGTGTACTGTCATAATTTAAAAAATATAACAATTCCGTCCTCAATTACTAGTGTTGGAAATTATGCTTTTTTTAGTTGTACACGTTTAACAAATATTAATATTCAAAATAATGTAATTAGTAATAATATGTTTAGAAGATGTCACAGTTTACAAAATATAACAATCCCTTCATCAGTTACAAGTATTGGTGCAGGTTCTTTTTTTAATTGTTTTCAATTATCAAATATAAATTTAAAGAAAAATTATTTAAATCAATTGACACCATTGGGTCAAAATTGTTTTAGTAATACAATAATTAATAACAATAATATAAAACAATTATATTTTGAAGGTTATTTAAGAACAGATTTAATTAATGCTGGAATTAATAATGATAAACTCAATAATTCTATAGGTGATATCAATATTAATATAGATAACGGTATTCTTACAGATATAACAAGTGCATTAGGTATACCAGGTGTAGTATTAATTCCTGATTCTGTAACATCTATTAGTAATAATGTATTTAAAACAAATAAATCTATTATATCTTATATATATTTTAATCCTACATCTAGTCTTGTTAATATAAGTCCAAATATGTTTGAAAATTGTAATTTATTAACAAATATTACGCTTCCTTTAAATATTACAAATATTGGTTCGAATGCTTTTCAAAGTTGTTCATCATTAACAAATATTATTATTCCCAATAAAGTTATAAATATTGGACCGAATATATTCCAAGATTGTTCTTCGTTAACAAGTGTTACTATTCCTTGTGCAGCTATAATTGATTCATCTGCGTTTACTTCTTGTAATAATATACATGTTACAATTTGTAAAGGCGAAATATCATCAATTATAAAGCCTAATTTTTTATATTCAATTCCACAAATAACATCAATTACTATTAATAATGATATTACTAAAATAGGTAGTCAATCTTTTTATAATTGTAATAAAATAAAAAGCATTAATTTTAAATCAACGTAAAATTTAAATCAATATTATTCATTCATTTTTCTGTAAAAAATATATTAATTATATTATATATGACATATAGTATTACCGATATTGATGATTATGCTTTTTATGGTTGTTCTGATTTAACTATGGTTAGTATTCCTTCAACCGTTATAACTATAGGTATTAGTGTTTTTGAAAATTGTACTGGATTAACAAATGTTATATTTGAAAGATATGAAGCTAACAGATATACAAAATTAGGTCAAAATTCATTTCGTAATACAATAGGTATTAATAAGACAAATTATGATTGTATCACAATAATGTTTAATAATGGATATACTGAAGATAATTTAATAACAGCTAATTTTGATATTTTAGCTTTAAAGCAAGGTAAAATTGATAACTCCAATTCTGCAATTACTTATATCGGAAATAATGCTTTTTATGGATGTTCTAAATTAACAAATGTAGTTATTCCAATAACGGTTACTAGTATTGGAACAAGCTCATTTGAAAATTGTACTGGATTAACAAATATTATTTTGGAAAAATATGGTACTTTATATGGATATACTATTTTAGGTCAAAACTCATTTTATAATACTACTTCTATTAATGAAAATAACTATAATTGTTTAACAACTATATATATTAATGGTTATACTAAACCGGATTTATTAAATGCTGGATTTGTTGCAAATACACTAGATTTAGCTACTGGTGGAAATACAACTATTTCAAATAGAACAATTACATATATTACACCCGGAACATCAAAAATAGTATTACCTAGTAGTGTAACCTCACTTTTACCTAGTGTTTTAAGCACAGTTAAATCAACTTTAACAGATTTTCAGTTTCCTACAAATATACAAATTGAAAACATTGATGGATTATTTCAAGATTGTATTTTATTAACAAGTGTATTAATTCCTTCTTCAGTAACTAGTATTGGTCCGAATACATTTAATGGTTGCGTAGGGTTATTATTAATTAGTATTCCAAGCACCGTTTCTACAGTTCATTCATCTACTTTCATAGGTTGTAATAATGTAAAACTAGTAATTCGTAGCGAATCAAATAAAATTTCTGAAAATTTTTTAAGGAATATTACTCAAGTATCTGAAATTACAATTAGCAATGGAATAACAATTATTGGAAAGAATGCTTTTAGAGGTACAGGTTTAAAAACTATTAAATTTAATTAAACATAAATAATTGCAAGTTATGGTAAGGTTTTGGTATTGTAATATATAATTATAAATTTTGTAATTATTATATTATTATGTAATAATATAATATGAATCCTTATGACCCTAATAACTCTGATAATCCTTATGACCCTGCAAATCCTACTGAAGGATTTACTTATACATTAATGTCTGAAAATAATATAGAAACTGCTTTTGGATTTGGTAGTGCAATCATACCTTATTATGTTAGAGGTATTGGTCCAGGTGCTTTTTCAAGTTCGCGAGTAACAGATGTTACATTTGAAAATAATGCTCAGTGGGCTAACGTATTTAAATTTACAAACATAGATGATTATGCTTTCCAAAATTGCAATACTTTAACAGATATAACATTACCTTCAACTCTTGAAATTATTGGTAACTATACTTTTGAAAACTGCGAAGGATTAACAAGTATCATAATCCCAGAAAATGTAACAAGCATTGGCGAATATGCTTTTAATGGTTGTACTAATTTAACAAGCATTATATTTGAGAGTGTAAATAAATATTTTAATATTTTGCTAACTTCAGGTGGTTTTTTTGGCACAACTTTGGGTATTAATTCATTTTTAAATACTGGTTTTAGTGACATAAATTATTCTTCTATAAGAAATATGTATTTAAATGGATATTCACGTTCAAATTTAACTGATGCTGGGTTTGATATAAATTGTATTAATGCTGCAATTGGTGGATTTGATTTAGATATGAATATTAATAATATTCAATCAGCATCTGTTGGTTCTAGTTCAACATTATTAGTTATACCAAATTATGTAAAAAGTATAGGTATTGAAGTGTTTGCTGGTCAAAATATAACCAGTGTATATTTTGATATTAATAGCAATCTTGAAGAAATTCGCTATGGTAGTTTTGAAAATTGTGTTAATTTAACAAGTATTACTATTCCCACTAAGGTGATACAAATTTATGGTCGTGCGTTTTATAATTGTACAAGTTTAACCAGCGTTTCTTTTGTTATAAATAATTCTTCTAGCTATGATGGTCTTAAATATATTTATGATAGTGCGTTTGAAAATTGTCGAAATTTATCAAGTATAATAATTCCTAAATCTGTACTTAATATTGGAAGTAATGTGTTTAACAATTGTCGAAATTTAACAAGTATTATTTTTGATGTACCTCGTTGGAAGGATAGAGTTATTATAGGTGAGAATTCATTTTTATCCACAAATATAAATAATTCTTCTATAAAATTATTATATTTATATGGAAATACACGTCAACAATTAATTAATTATGGTTTAAGAACAACTGATATTAATAATGCAATTGGGGGATTTGATTTAACTATAGATAACTTAGGTGCAATTGTATCAGCAGTTTTAGTTTCTAGTTCAAGAGTATTAGTTATACCATATACTGTAGATTCTATTAGTTTGAATGCATTCAGTTCCATTAGTTCTTATATCAATAGTGTTGATTTTGACCAATCATCAAATGTTGAAACTATTAGTAATGGGTTTCAGAATTGTGTTAATTTAACTAGTATTACTCTTCCTAATAATGTTGAAAGTATTGGTGACAGTGTTTTTGAAAATTGTTCTAAATTAACAAGTATTATTCTTACTAATAATATTAGGTATATTGGCAATAACGCTTTTAAAGATTGTATCAACTTGCCAAGAATTATTATTCCTTCAAATATTAATAATATTGGAAATAATGTGTTTCAAAATTGTGCTAATTTAACAAGTATTACAATTCCTAGTGCTGTTAAAAATATTGGAAATAGTGCATTTCAAGATTGTATCAACTTGCCAACAATTATTATTCCTTCAAATATTAATAATATTGGGAACAGTATATTTCAAAATTGTAGTAAGTTAACGAGTATTACTCTTTCTTCAAATATCACAAATATTGGAAATAGTGCATTTCAAGATTGTATCAAATTGCCTAGAATTGTCATTCCTTCAAATGTGACAAATATTGGCGACAGTGCATTTCAAAATTGTATTTTATTGAAAACAATAAATACGACTTGTAGTACAATTATTTCAAATACGGCATTTAATTTATGTAGTGATATTGAGATTACAATTACAAATTCATCAACATCAAATATTATTAAAACCGATTTTTTAAATTCTAATACAGCAATATCTTCGATTATTATTTTAAAATCTGTTACTGGTATAAACGATAGTGCATTTTATCAATGTTCTAATTTAACAAATATTACATATCGAAAAATATAATTATTTTATTTTATTTGTAATTTATATAGAATCGCTATGTCTGAAATAACTGTTAATGATTATAAACAAATTTTGGAGTTTTATAATAAACCTATTCCCAAATCTAAAAGACTTTTAAAAATGGAAGCAGAAAAAATAATGGCAACTAAGTTATGTAGATGCATTAAAAAATTGGATACTGGTTTTGAACAAAAAGCGATTGGAATATGTACTAAAACTATTTTTAATAATAAAGGTTATACTAGAGGCAAGTTTAAATGTAAAGAAAAAAAACAGATTACATTTAGAAAAACTACTACATCAAAGAAAACTAGAAAAAATAATAAATAATAAAAAATAAATAGTTATTAAAAAAATTGATTTATTATACCATAATATATTTTATTGTAATATACTTACAACAAAATATTTAAATATGTTAACCATTATTGAAGTCAAATTATTATTATCAAATTTCAAAATACCACATGATATACAAAATAATATATTAATATTATTTATTGGACTCGTTGGAACACCTAGTTCGAACGCAATAAAACCACAAATGATATGCCCAAATAACAAGAGTTTATATAATGGTTCTTTAGTTGAAAGAATTATTTTAGAAAATGATATATACACATTATGGAGAATTAATGTAATATGTAATAAAG
>Ga0114966_10001165_pt1 | contig 24528 bp, 23 predicted proteins | sample M_130207_XF_Meta_FD_87029 | JGI IMG/M metagenome (GOLD analysis project Ga0114966, IMG submission 87029) | Freshwater microbial communities from Lake Montjoie, Canada to study carbon cycling - M_130207_XF_MetaG | ecosystem: Environmental > Aquatic > Freshwater > Lake | place: Lake Montjoie... | reverse complement strand
TGACGGCGGCGGAGGAGGTGGAGCACCAACGGGACCGCTGCTGCTCCAGCGAGCAGCAGAGAAAAGGGGGCAAGAAAATTCACGGCAGCGCCTGACGAGCAGCGAAGGCGCGGCGGAGCCCGATCCCGTAGGGTTGGTCGGTGAAGACCGTCTCATACGACGCACCACTCGCAGCGCAGCGCCCACGCCATTCCTCGATCGCGGCGAGCACCGTCTCGCGATACGCGGGGCGCATTTCGCTCACCATTGCGTTGACCACCTGTGCGGTCTCCGTATCGACAAGGTCGGCCTCGCTGCGTGCGACGCCGAGATCACGTTCGGCGGGGTCCATGATGTGGAGCACGGTGACGTCGTGCCCCACGGCGCGGAGCGTCGCGATGGCGGACTGCATTTCGTCTTCGTTCACGAGCAAGTCAGAGATCACGACCACCATGCCGGGGCGCGTGACCATGCGTGCCGCCTGCATCAGCGCGCCTGGGCCGTCGGAGCCTTTCCCTGCCCCGGGGTCGTCGAGCGCCTCGATAATGCGGCGCCACTGCACGGAACGCGCCCGCGGCGGAATGACCGTGCGCACCTGATCGTCGAAGCGGATGAGCCCGACGGCGTCGCGCTGACGGAGCAGCAACCAGGCCACGGCGGCGGCGACCCGTTCGGCGTACGCCAGCTTGGTGATGCGCTCAGGGGAGCCGGTCCAGTGCATGGATTTGGAAACGTCGAGCACGATCGTGGCGCGGAGGTTGGTCTCCTCCTCGAACTGCTTGATCAGCCACTTGTCGGCCCGGGCGACCACGCGCCAGTCGAGATAGCGGAGGTCGTCGCCAGGCTGATACGAGCGATGTTCGGCGAACTCAACGGAGAATCCTTTGCGGGGCGACTTGTGCAGCCCGGTGAGGAACCCTTCCACAACCCAACGCGCAATGACCTCGATCCGCCCGAGGGCGGCAAGCGAGGACGGGTCTACGAGGTCAGCGCGATTCTTGGAGTCGGCCATTGTTAGCCCGGTAAAGGTAGTGCTGGGGGAATGGGGGCTCTAGGGCTGTGTGTCATTACGCTCTTGTCTAATCTTATGCTTACGGCTTCTACCGCTTCTGTGCGGCTGGGGGGCTTGCCGTCCCCGTCCGGCGAGGACCGGCGCCGACGAGGCGGCCGCAGGGCGCGCAGCGCCCGAGAGCCTCGGCGGACCGGCCCTCGGCGTCGGAGCCGTGAGACAACGCCACGGTACGGAATCGCGCACAGCCCAGCTATATTACAAGGCTAGACCAGAACCGTCCCGAATCCCGACCCACTGTGCAGCTCGACCGGATCCGTAACTTCTGTATTGTCGCCCATATCGATCATGGCAAGTCCACGCTCGCGGACCGCATGATCGAGGCCACGGGCATGCTACAGAAGCGGGAAATGAAGGCCCAGGTGCTCGACACCCTGGACCTCGAGCGCGAGCGCGGGATCACGATCAAGCTGAACGCCGTCCGCATGAGCTACGACGCCAAGGACGGCATCACGTACGAGCTGAACCTGATTGACACACCAGGGCACGTGGACTTCACCTATGAAGTCTCGCGCTCCCTCGCCGCCTGCGAAGGGGCGGTGCTCGTCGTCGACGCGTCCCAGGGGATCCAGGCCCAGACCCTCTCGAACCTGTTCCTCGCCATGGACGCGGGACTCGAGATTATCCCGATCCTCAACAAGATCGATCTCCCGGGCGCCGAACCAGAAAAGCGGCGGCAGGAAGTGGTCGACCTCCTCGGCTGCGCCCCGGAGGACATCCTCCTCGTGAGCGCCAAGGAAGGACTCGGCGTTCCCGAGCTGCTCGAGGAAGTCGTCAAGAAGGTGCCGGCGCCGAAGGGGAATCCGGACGCACCGCTCCGCGCCCTCGTCTACGACTCGTACTACGACAAATACCGCGGCGCGATCCCAAGCATCCGGGTCGTGGACGGCACCATCAAGAAGGGGACCAAGATCACCTTCGGCTCCAACGATGCCGTGTACGAAGTCGCCGAGGTGGGCTACAATCAGCTGCGTCAGGTGCCGACGAACTCGCTCGGCGCCGGCGAAGTCGGCTACATCGTGGCGAGTGTGCGCTCGGTCAAGGAAACGCGCGCTGGCGACACCGTATTTGACGCCGAAAATAACGCCAAGGACCCGCTGCCCGGCTATCAGGCGGTGAAGTCGTTCGTGTTCGCTGGCGTGTACCCCACCGACACGCAGCAGTACGAAGAACTCCGCGACGCCCTCGAGAAGTTGCAACTCAACGACGCGTCGCTGCACTACGAGCCCGAGACCTCCACCGCGCTTGGCTTCGGCTTCCGCTGCGGATTCCTCGGGCTGCTGCACATGGAGATCGTGCAGGAGCGACTCGAGCGTGAGTTCGACTTGGATCTCGTCACGACGGTTCCGAGCGTCGAGTACCACGTCTTCAAAACCGACGGCACCGAGTTCCTGGTTGAGAACCCCGCGCTCATGCCGCCCGCGAGCGTGATCGATTGGGTCGAAGAGCCGTACGTGAAGGCCCGCATCATGGCGCCGTCCGACTATATCGGACCAATCATGACGCTGGGCACCGAGCGCCGCGGCGAGTACAAAGGCATGCACTTCATTGATCAGGCGCGCGTGGAGATTGCCTTTGAGTTCCCGCTCGGCGAAATCATTCTCGACTTCTTCGACAAGCTCAAGTCGATTTCGCGCGGCTATGCGTCGCTCGACTACGAGATGCTCGGCTACCGTCGCAGCAAGCTGGTGAAGCTCGACATGCTGATCAATGGCGACCCGATTGACGCGTTCTCGGTGATCATTCACGAGGACAAGTCGTACGATTGGGGCCGCAAGATTGCGGATAAGCTGAAAGAACTGATTCCACGACAGCTGTTCGAAGTCGCGATTCAGGCGGCGATCGGCATGAAGGTGATCGCGCGCACGACGGTGAAACCGCTGCGCAAGGACGTGCTCGCGAAATGCTATGGCGGCGATATTAGCCGCAAGCGAAAGCTCCTCGAGAAGCAGAAGGAAGGCAAAAAGCGCATGAAGAACGTGGGATCGGTGGAGATCCCGCAGGAAGCCTTCCTCGCGGTGCTGCAGGTCGACTGAGTCGTGGGCACCGCGCGCACGACTCGTGGCGGCAGTTCGCTGGTCATTCAGACCAGCTTCCTCGGCGACCTCGTGTTGACCACGCCGCTGTTGGCGGAGTTAGCGACGCGAGGGCCAGTGGATGTTGTCGTGACGCCGGGTGCTGCGCCGTTGCTCGCGCATCACCCGGCTGTGCGTGACGTCATCATTTTTGATAAGCGTGGCGCGAACGCCGGACTCTTGGGGCTCTGGAGTTTTGGGCGTAGCCTTCGCACGCGCGCGGACGGCTCGGCTCGCACCATCGACGCCGCGTATCTGGCCCAAGGCTCGCTTCGGAGCGCGGCGCTCGCGCGGACTGCTGGAGCGCGTGAGGTGGTCGGGTTTGACACCTCGGGCGGCCGCGCGCTCTACACGGAGCAGGTGCACTACGACCGTACGCAGCACCACGCTGAGCGTCTGTGGCGGTTGGCGGTGGGCAACAGTGCGCTGGTACGCGATGCCGAGCGGATTCGTCCGCGGCTCTACCCCGGCGAGCATGAGTGTGCGGTGGTGGATGAGTTGTTGCGCCAGGGGCCATTGGGCGATCGGCCATTTGTTGCGCTCGCGCCTGGCAGCATCTGGGGCACCAAGCGGTGGCCCGCCTTCGCTGGCCTCGCCGCCGCGCTCCGCGATCGGTATCGGCTCGTAGTGATCGGCGGAAACGACGACGCGGCATTGGCCGCCGAGATCGTGCGCGCAGCGGGTGCCGAACATGTGCTCGACACCACCGGGCGGCTGACGCTTTTGGCGTCGGCGGAGCTGATTCGCCGCTGTGCTGCGCTCGTGACGAACGACTCGGCGCCCCAGCATCTCGCGTCGGCGGTTGGGACGCCCACACTGACGATTTTCGGTCCGACCGTTCCCGAGTTCGGCTTCGGACCGCTGGCGCCGCGTCACGCTGTCGCTGGCGTTCCGCAGTTAGACTGTCGTCCCTGCCACGGACATGGCCCACAGGTCTGCCCGCGCGGGCACTTTCGATGCATGCGCGACCTTCCAGTTGGCGAAATTGAAGCAACGGTCGCGAGGCTGCTCGCGGAGTCGGCGTAGTCCCCCCATCTTTCTCTCTATGCCTCGCCTCGCTACCACGTACATCGTTGGCGTCGACCTCGGCGGCACCAAGATTTCTGTCGGGGCCATGCCTGCCGACGGCACGCGTCAGATTGCCATGCGCGCAGTGCCGACGCTTGCGGCCGAAGGCGCGGATGCCGTGGTGCAGCGGATTACCGATAGCATCGAAGCGGTGATTGCGCAGACGATTGCGGAGACCGGTGCGACGCGCGCCGACTTTGCCGGCGTCGGCATCGGGTCGCCCGGGCCGCTCGACCGCGAGAAGGGACTGGTGATCACCACACCGAATCTTGGCTGGACGAACTTTCCGCTGCGCGACCGCATTTGCGACGTCGTGAAGCTCCCCGGGGTGCTCGACAACGACGCGAACTGCGCGACGCTCGCTGAGTGGTGGGTGGGTGCGGCTAAGGGGGCGCAGAATGTGGTGGGCATCACGATTGGCACCGGCATTGGTGGTGGGCTGATTCTGAATGGCACGCTGTTTCACGGGTCGAGCGACGCCGCGGGGGAGATTGGGCACACGACGATCGACGCCAACGGCCGGCGCTGCAAGTGCGGCAACTATGGCTGTTTGGAAGCGTATGCCTCGGGGCCGGCGACCGCTGAACGGGCGCGCGAGCGGATGGCTGGTGGTGAGGACTCACAGCTCACGGCGATGTGTGGCGGCGATCTCGCCAACATCACGGCGCAGATGGTCTACGATGCCTCGGCCAAGGGTGACAACGTCGCGCGCGAGGTGGTCCGCGAAACGGCGCGGTTCCTCGGCACCGGTATCGCGAACTTGCTGAATGTGTTCAATCCCGAAGTGGTGGTGCTGGCCGGCGGTGTGGCGCAGGCGGGCGAGGATTTGTTCCGGCCGCTGCGCGCCGAGGTCCGGCGTCGGGCGTTTAAGCCGTCGGTGGACGCGTGCCGCATTGTGCCGGGGATGCTGGGCGGCACCGCGGGGACGGTGGGCGCCGTCGCGACGTTCCTCGCGCAACATCCTGTGCAGGCGTGACCGCACCGGCGCGACGCCGACGGTTGGGCGTGATCGGCACCTTCGTGTGGGATGTGATTCACGGGCGCGACACCCGTCGTGCACCGATTGAAGAGTGGGGCGGGATTACCTACGCACTGAGCGCGTGCGACGCCGCACTCCCCGACGACTGGGATCTCGTGCCGCTGGTAAAGGTCGGCGACGATCTCGCGCCGCAGGCGCGGGAGTTCTTACGGTCGCTGCGGCATGTGGCGCCAGACGCACAGCCGATTGAGGTGCCGTATCGCAACAATCGCGTGGAGCTGTTTTATCGCGATGCGGAGCGGCGAAGCGAGGTCTTGACCGGTGGTGTCCCTGGCTGGAGCTGGGTCGGGCTGAAGCCGCTCTTGAAGGACTTGGACGCGCTGTACGTGAACCTGATCAGCGGGTTCGAGCTCGACTTGGAGACCGCGCAGTTGCTCCGGCAGCACTACAGCGGCCCCATTTATTGCGATTTGCACTCCCTGGTGCTGGCGGTGCAAGCGGACGGCCTGCGCACCTATCAGCCGCTTGCCGATGTGGCAGCGTGGTGCCGGTGCTTTGACATCGTGCAGGTGAACGAGGACGAACTGGCGATGATGGCGCCCGATGGGATGGCACTGGCCGCGCTCGCGCTTGGGGCCGGCGTGCAGAATCTGGTAGTCACGCTCGGCGCGCGCGGGGTGGTGTATTTCGCCGCGCCGGGCTTTGAACAGCTTGCAGACGTGACAGTGTCGCGGCACGCGACAGCCCCCAGCGCATTCGGAGCGGTGCGCACGGCATTGGTCCCGCCTTCGCTGGCGCAAGCACCCGACGGCGGGGACCCCACCGGATGCGGCGACGTGTGGGGCGCCACATATTTCTCGCGACTCGTCGCCGGTGATATTATGTCTGTAGCGATGCAGCGCGCGCTGTCTGCAGCGGCGCGCAACGTGGAGCATCGCGGCGCTACCGGTTTGGCCCACTATTTACGGGGAGAGTTGCACCGCTCGTGACTGCCGTCATCACTGTGCCGCCGTCGCTGGACGACAAGAGCTTCGAGCACGTGCTCGAACAGCTCGCGGCGCAGCCCGAGGATGCCAAGATTATCGTCGACGCGCGTCACTGCACGTTCGGCACGCCCTACGGGCTGACTGCGATGCTGACGTTGGGGCAGGCGCGCGCCGAGCGGGCCACGTTCCTTCCCCCGATCGACGGCAACGTATCGACGTACTGGAGTCGCGCCGGATTCTTTCGCTATGCGGAGGAGTTGTTCGATATTCAGGGGAGTGTGCCGCGCGTGCGTTCCACCGACGAAGGGGACAAGCTGCTTGGCATCACGCCGATTGCGGCGGCGGCCGATGTGCACCTCGTGGTAGAGCGCATTGCAGAACAGGCGCGGCATATCTTGACCACGCGACTCAAGCTCGAGCCGAAGGCGCAGATGGGCTTCACGATGGCGCTCTCCGAAACGGTGCAGAATATTGTGGATCATGCTGGGCGCCCGGGGTGGGTGATGGCACAGGCGTATCAGTATCGCCAGCGCTTGGCCGGCCGCTGGGTCGCGGAGATTGTCGTGTGCGATCCAGGGATGGGATTCCGCCGCTCCCTTGAGATGGGGAATCGCCGGCCGATCACCGATCGGTGGGGCGATGGACTCGCCCTCGAAACGGCGCTGGTCCAGGGGGTGAGCCGCTTCCCAGAGGCCGGTCGTGGCCAGGGGCTGAAGGGAACCCGAGGCTACATCGGGCGGCGCAACGGAAAGTTGACCATTCGCAGCGGGACTGCCCGCATCGGCCTGATTCCCACATGGGACGACAGTGTGCCGCTGCAGGAAAACATGCCCTACTTCCCTGGTGCGCAGCTGCGCGTGATTATCCCCGGTGAACTCGCGGGCGGCACGCCATGACCCGCATTGATGTGGGGAGTGTGCTGCGGAACTCCGCGAATTTGCCCTACCGCAACCTGGTGACGCGCTCAACGGGCGCGGCGGTGCGGCAGTGCATCGAACTCGAACTGGCGGCGCTTCCTGCCGACGAGACCGCGACACTCGATTTCTCGCAGATTGGCATGATGGATTTCTCGTGTGCCGACGAGATCGTGGCGAAGCTCTTGCTCGATCCCCCGCAGGGCGCGCCAGCGCGCACGTGCGGAGGCGTGATCTTCCACGGGATTACCGATCACCACCTCGAGGCGATCGAGGATGTGTTGCATCACCATGGGCTCGCGATGGTCGTGCATTTTGCCGATGGCGGTGCACGGCTCGTCGGCGCGGTGAATGACGACGAGCGTTCCATTTGGGACGTGGTGTACGCAACCGGCGGAACCTCGACCCAAGCCCTCGCGGACCGTGCCGGCCGCGATCTCGCCGAGGTGCAGCAGGTGCTGGAGCTCCTCCACTCGCGACGGCTCGTGCGCCAAGCCGAAACCGGCTATCACCCACTCGGAACGCTGCAGTAATGGCATTCAATCCGCCGCTGCAGATTGTTGGGTATGTCGCCACACGCAAAGGGGACGCGGAACGGGGCCCCCTCCTGCGACTGCGCAGCGACGACGCCGCCCTGCGTGCCGTTGTCGAGGGCGAGTTCGTCTGGGTATACGGGCCACGTCGCCACGACTTGGTCCCAGTGATGATCGATGACACGGTGCCGCGTGGCGGCGTTGTGGTCCGCGATCTCGCGGGCGTCACACTGTCCGAGATCGTTCGGCTAGTGAAGGCCACGGCCGACCGGCCGGTGCTGCCGCCCTCCCTGGGCTAAATACCGGATGATTCGCTTCACCCGCGTGACCAAGGAGTTCCCGCGCACGGGCGTCGCGTTGCGCGAGGTGTCGTTTCACGTAGCGCGAGGGGAGTTCGTCTTCCTGACCGGCCCAAGTGGTGCCGGCAAGAGCACGATCCTCAAACTCTGCTATCTCGACGCGCGACCGGACGCTGGCGAGGTACGCGTTGCAGGAACGAGTTCGGTCGCGATCCGCGGCAACGATGTTCCGAAGCTCCGGCGCAAGTTGGGCGTCATCTTCCAGAACTTCCGCTTACTGGAGGACCGGACCGTCGAGGCCAATATCGGCTTCGCCCTTGAGGTCACAGGCGCTCCGGCGGACAGCATCGCGCCCAAAGTTGCACGGCTGCTGACGCAGGTCGGCTTGGCATCGAAGGCGACCGCCTTCCCTTCCGAGCTCTCGGGCGGCGAGCAACAGCGCGTCGCGATCGCGCGCGCGTTGGCGAACGATCCGGTCCTCGTGATTGCCGACGAGCCGACCGGAAACCTCGATGAGCGCGCCACGCGAGGGGTCTTTCAGCTCCTGCGCGACATCAACGCCGCGGGGACGACGATTGTCATGGCCACGCACGACCTCGACCTCGTCAAACGTGCAGACTGCCGCACACTCGAGCTGAATCACGGGTCGCTGGTCTTTGACTCAGGCGCACCGGTGCTTGGCATTGCGCCGCGCGCGGAAGGGAGCACATGAGCCTCGCCACCCGCGAAGCGTTTAATGGGTTCCGCCGGTCTCCGGTGCTGAGCGTTCTGAGCATCATGACCATCGCCTTTTCGCTCTACGCGTTTGGGCTCTTTGGACTTGTAGCGCTCAACATCCGCGCCGCATTGGCGCAGGTGGAGGACCGCGTCGAGATTCGCGCCTTTGTCGCCGACGGCACGACCGCCGAAGCCACGAGTACGGCCGCGGGCGACATCGGAGCCTTCCCGGAAGTGCAGTCCGTCACGTTCGTGACGAGTGAAGAGGCGTTGGAACGGGCGCGGAAAGACCTCGGCGAGTTCAGCGATGTGTTCGAGGCGGGAATTCTTCCCGCCTCCCTCGACGTGCAACTCAAGCCTGGCTTCCGCGATCCAGCAACGGTCAAGTCCGTCGCCGATCGCCTGAAGACATATGACTTCGCCGACGACGTCCGATACGGCGAGGAGTGGGTGCAGAAGCTGTATCGCATTCGGAACATCGCGACGCTCGCCGGGATCGTGCTAGGCCTGGCGTTCGCGGGGGTTGCGGTCATCATCATCGGTTCCACGATCCGCATGGCGGTGCTGGCACGGGCTCGCGAAATCGCCATTATGCGGCTCGTCGGCGCCACCGACGGATTCATTCGCAGCCCATTCCTCATCGACGGCGCCGTGAAGGGAACACTCGGCGGCGTGCTTGCGCTGGCCCTCACCTGGGTGTCGTTCTCGCTCATTACCCGCTTTGTGATTACCGCGCAGTTCTTTGACGTGCGCCTCGTGATTGCCGGCGTCGCCGCGGGAGCGGTGCTCGGGTTTATAGGGAGCGCGTTGAGCGTGAGTCGTCACCTCCGGAACGTGTGAGACACGGCCTGCGCCGCGCCGCCGCACGCTGGGTCCTCGGCGTAGCCGTCGCAACGGCCACGATGGCGCCCGCACGGCCGGTCGGGGCCCAGCAGCAGCCACCCGCCGGAGATCGACTCCGCACGCAGCGCGAGGAACTCGACCGAATCAAGGCCGAGCGCGCAGATCTTGAGCGCCGGATGCGCGAGCTAAAATCCTCGGTGCATGACCTGTCTGAGGAGCGCTCGAACATCGAGCGGCAGCGCGATGCGACCGCACGCGTCGTACGATCACTGGACAACCAGCTCGCATCGCTCGGCGAAGAAGAACGCGAGACGACCACGCGCCTGGTCTTGGCGCAGGACGAAGTGGTCGTCAAGAAAGCGATTCTACAGCATCGCCTGCGTGAGATCTACAAGCGGGGCCCGCTTTATAGCGTCGAGGCGCTGCTCTCGGCGCATTCGTTTGGGAGTTTGGTCGCCCGCTACAAGTATCTCCACGTGATCGCCATGCGGGATCGCGCGCTCGCGGCCCGCGTCGTGAAACTCGGCGATCAAATCGCGTTGCAACGCGAGGCCCTCGTCCGGCTGCGCCACCACGTGGAGGCGTCCCTGCAGGATAAAGCCGCCGAGGAAGCACGACTCGCGGGCCTTGAGAAGCAACGCTCGCGGAGTCTCGTGCAGGTTCAGGCGCGTCAGCAGGCAACCGAAGATCGCTTGAAACAGATCGCGCGCGATGAAGCCCGAATCACCGCCACACTCGCCTCACTCGAGGCCGATCGGAAGCGCGCTGAAGCGCGGCCCGGTGCGAAAGCGCCGGTGGCGAGCACATTGCGCACGGCCGACCTTGGCCGCCTCGACTGGCCGGTGGATGGCGCAATTATTTATCGGTTCGGCAAGGCGGTGAATCCAAACAACACGACCATTCGCTGGAACGGAGTGGGGATTGCCGCCGCCGCGGGAACGCCCGTGAAGGCCGTCTCGAACGGTGTGGTCGCGCTTGTTTCTGAGAGCTTCGGCACCTACGGCCCTACCGTGTTTATCCAGCACGGCGGTGGCGACTATTCCGTGTATGCCTCACTGAGCCGGATCAATGTCACGAAGGGCGAGACGATTGTGAAAGGACAGGTCGTCGGGACGGTTGGTAAGACGGACCCAGATCTGGATTCTCACCTACACTTCGAGATCCGCCCCAACGGACGCGCCGTGGATCCGCTCGAGTGGCTGCGGAACAAGCGATAGTCCACCTGTTACTGTTTCTTTGATGATCCCTCGTAAGGCTTCTGCTACCGTGGCCACACTCGCAGCCACCGATGCGCCGCTTGGCGCGCACATCTCCGCGGCGGGCGGGGTGCTCAACGCACCAGGTCGCGCCGACGATATTGGCGCTACGGCCATGCAAATTTTCACGAAGCAGGCCAACCGGTGGGCCGAGCACGAGGTGGATCCCGCCATTGCGACTGCGTTCAAGGCCGGGATTGCGGCAAGCGGCGTGCGATTCACCAACGCGCACGACAGTTATTTGATCAATCTTGCATCGCCGGATCCGGCGCTGCGTGAGAAGAGCATTGCGAGTTTCGCGGCGGAGCTTCGGCGCTGCCACGCGCTGGGGCTCGACGCCTGCGTGTCGCACCCCGGCAATTTTATGGATGATCGCGCCAGTGGCATCGCGCGCAACGCTGATGGCATTACGCAGGCGTTGGAGCAGGAGGTTGGGGACACCCGCCTGCTGATGGAGCTCACTGCCGGCCAAGGCACCGTGATCGGCTCGACCTTTGAGGAGATGGCGGCGTTGCTCGCCTTGATCCCCGCGAGACTCCGCGGTCGGGTTGGGGTGTGTCTCGATACGGCCCATGTATTTGCGGCCGGGTACGATCTCGTGAGCGACTGCGCCGGCGTGTTTTCACAGTTCGACGACATCATTGGGCTCGATCAGCTGGGGCTGATTCACCTGAACGACTCCAAGGCCCCGCTCGGGTCGCACAAGGACCGCCACGAGCTGATTGGGGTAGGCATGATCGGCGAGGGGGCGTTTGGCGTGATCATGACGGACCCACGGCTCGAGGGCGTCCCCAAGCTGCTGGAGACCCCGAAGGGGGATGATATGGTCACGAACGACCGGGCCATGCTGGCACTACTTCGGGGATTCCGCGGGGCTCCCGCCTAGCGTTCCGCCTAGCGTTCCGCCTAGCGTTCCGCCTAGCGTTCCGCCTAGCGTTCCTATCGGCAAACGCGTAACGTCTACACTGAGATGCTGACCCTATCCCTCCCTCGCTCGTGGAAGCTCTGGCGGCGCCGTGTATCAGCGGCGGTGTTGCTCGTGCTGCACGTGTTGATTGCGGGATCGCAGCTGCTTGAGCCTGTGACCGAGGTCCGCCTCGATACGCACGCCGAACAGCACGGCAACAAGCATCCATTTGCGCACGATGCGACGACCTGTGCCGTCTGCTCAATCCAACTGCAGCAAAGCACACTCCCGGCGCGTCCCACGTTCGCCATCACGGAGTGGATTCGCCCGTCTGCGGTGGTGACGGATGTGGCGCGCCCCGTGCGCGCCGCGCAGTTGCGCATCGTCTCGTTGCGAGCACCGCCCGCGCGTTCCTGAGTTGTGCCCCGGGGCTAGCCCCGGCTCCCTACGTTCCGGATCACTCGTGAACGCCGCCCCTCAGGACAATACAGCTAATCCACAATGCGCCCCACCCTACTCCGGGTGCTCGTGCTCGTTGCCATCGCCTCACCCGCGACGGCGCAGCAGTCTCGCACCCCACTGAAGCCACCTGTGTTGACGGCCGACTCTGCCGCCCGCGCGATTGCGGACTCCATCGCGCTGATGAAGGAGTTCGAGAAACTCACCACAGCTGCGAAGCCCGCCCCTGCCGCGAACAATAGTGCACAAGGAAGCACCAACACACGGATGATGCCCGACTTCAGCGCAGTCGGCGACCTCGTCGGCGACCTGTCGCCGAAGCGTAGCACCCAAGCGGACAACTCCCGCTTCGGCATCCGCGAAGTAGAACTCGCGGTGCAGTCCGTGGTCGACCCGTATTTCCGGGCCGACTTCTTCCTCGGCATAAACGACTCCGAGAAGATCTCAATCGAGCAGGCCTTCCTCACGACGACGGCACTGCCAGCTGGAGTGCAGGCAAAGCTGGGCCGCTTCCTGATGCCACTAGGGAAGCAGAACACCACGCATCGGCACGACCTGCATACGGTCGAGTATCCCTATGTCATCCAGCGCTTTCTGAGCGATGATGGCCTCAAGGGGACTGGCGTGACTACGAGCATGGTGATGGCACCCTTCGGGTTCTATCAAGAACTCATCGTCGGCGTCGTGGATCATTTTATCGACACGCCGGACGGACTGACGGTCGACAAGCCGGTGAACCGCAATCTCGACGGGCTCGGGTATTCGGCGCGCCTCCGGAGCTATGTGGACATCTCGCAAAACGCGAATATCGAACTCTCGGCGAGCGCGATGACTGGGAAAGTTGCACAGCCACTGACAGCGTCGTACACAACGGCGGACAACGTCACCGCGAGCGCGGTCGGCGCGCGGCAAACCGTCATGGGGGTGGACGTCACGTATCGGTGGAAGCCGCTCCAACAGGGGATCTACCGGTCGTTCATCCTCCAAGCCGAGGTGATGCGTCAAGTCAACGAGCGGAATCCCGTGCTTCCAGCACTCTCCCCCCTGTTCGATCCAGCACCGGGGTTTATCCGAGGATACGCAGGTCCGACCCGCAACTACACCGGCGGGTATGTCTTTGCGCGGTGGCAGTTGAGCCAACGCCTCTATCTTGGGGGGCGTTACGACAACGTGCAGGATCCGATGGCCGCTGGGGCAGCACTGACGGCAGGCTCCGCGGTACTCGAGTGGTTTCCGAGTGAGTTCTCCAAACTGGTAGCGTCGTACGAGCGGGTGAACCAAGGGTCGGCTCTCGGGCTCGACCGACTGCTGCTCCAAGCGGTCTTCTCCGTCGGCCCACACAAGCCGCATCCCTTCTGAGCATTCTGATCGGTCCCTGGACCGAGGAGTCATACGTATGAACGTTCGTCAGTGGATTGCCGTCGTCGGGCTCGCGCTCAGCGTGCCGACGGTGGCGCACTCCCAACTCAAGGTCGTCACCAGTACGACCGACCTGTTTGACATCGCGTCCGCGGTCGGTGGCGACAAAGTGAAGGCTTCGCATATCGGCGAGGGGTTTCAGGATCCGCATTTTATTGAAGCGAAGCCGAGTTTCGTGCTGCAGCTCCGGAACGCGGATGTATGGGCGTTTGTGGGCCTCGACCTAGAAATCGGTTGGATGCCGCTCCTGCTCGATGGAGCGAGGAACCCGAAGATCCAACTCGGCGGCTCCGGGTACGTCGACGTCAGCAAGGCCATGCCGGTGATTGATGTTCCGCGCGGCAGCGTTGATCGCTCGATGGGTGACGTGCATCCGTTTGGCAACCCGCACTATTGGCTCGACCCTGAGAATGGGCGGCGTATCGCGAAGCTCTTCTTGGCCAAGTTCTCCGAGCTAGACCCCAAGAACGCCGCGGAGTACGCCGCGAACGAGAAGGCGTTTGAGACCAAGCTCGGGGCCGCCGAAACGGCGTGGCAGGCGCAGCTCGCCACGATTAAGGGCAAACCGGTTGTCGCGTGGCACACGAGTTGGAACTACTTCGCGGAGTACACGGGCATGCGGATTGTGGCCTACATGGAGCCGAAGCCTGGCGTCCCTCCGTCGCCGAGCCACTTGCTCCAGGTCGTGCAAGCGGTAAAGGCCAGCGGGGCCAAGGTCATCATTATGGAACCGTTCTACGATCGGAAGGTGGCGGACTTGGTGGCGCGTCAGACCGGAGCGACGGTGCTCATCCTGCCACCATCGGTCGGCGGTGTTCCTGGAATCACCAGCTACCTCCAACTCATGCAGCACGATGTCACCGAACTCTCCACCCGCGTGAAATGAGCGCTCTCGTCACGTTTGATCACGCCACGCTCGGCTACGGCGCCAAGAAAATCCTCACTGACATTAGCTACGAGATCCCTGAGGGCGACTTCCTCGGTCTCGTCGGGCCAAATGGTGCGGGAAAGACGACGATGCTACGCAACATTCTTGGCTCGCTCTCGCCGCTCTCCGGCACCGTGACGGTTCGGCCCGGCCTACGCTTTGGCTACGTGCCACAGCGCGAGTCGGTCGACTCCGTCTATCCGCTGCAAGTCGTCGAAGTCGTGATGATGGGTCGGTACGATCGCATCGGCCTCGGCCGGCGTCCCACCAAGACGGACCGCGCGCTGGCGATCGCTGCCCTCGAACATGTGGGGATCGCTCACCTCGCCGAGCAACAACTCCGATCGCTCTCGGGCGGTCAGAAACAGCGCGCCCTGATCGCACGTGCCCTCGTGGGCGAGCCCACGGTGCTCGTGCTCGACGAGCCCACCGAGGGGATGGATCTGGTGGCGACGACGCAGATTCTCAGTCTTGTGCGCGAACTGCATGCGCAGGACGGACTCACCGTGCTCATGGTCAGCCACGCGCTCAACGAGGTGGCCAACTATGTCGAGCGAATCGCGCTCGTGCTGGAAGGCGGGTTCCGGATAGGCCGCGTTGACGAGATTATGACCGAGGCCACGCTGTCGTCGATGTACAAGATTCCCGTGGACGTCAAGGTGTTCGACGGGCATCGCGTGGTTGTCGCACGTCGAGTGGCGGCACAGCCAACGACCGGGGCGCACACGCATGCTTAGCACGATTCTGATTTTCCGCGAAGCGCTGTACGGTGCGCTCGTGATTGCCTTGGCCTGTTCCGTGTTGGGGGTGTACGTCGTGTTGCGCCGTATCGTCTTCGTCGGCGCGGCGCTGGCACAGCTCTCATCCGCCGGGATTGGGCTAGCGCTCTTCCTCGGAGGGCTCGGCGTCGGCGGTGTGCTCACCAGCCATCCTGTCGCCATGTCGCTCCTCATCACGATGCTGGGAGCGCTCTTCTTTGGCGCGGGGGGAGGATCGAAGTCCGGCGTTCCACCAGACGCCACGATTGGCGTGACCTACGCGGGTGCCGCCGCGGCTGGAATCCTCTTGATTGCCAAAGCGACGTCCGGCGAGGCGCATGACATCTTCCTGCAGGGGAACATTCTGGGCATGACCCTCGCCGACACGGGGGTGCTCCTCGCGGTCACGATCCCGGTGCTGCTCGTACACCTTGTGTTCTACAAGGAGTTCCTCTTTGTCTCCTTCGACCGCGAGACGGCGCGCACCATGGGATACCAGGTGACACGATGGAATCTCCTGCTGTACGGTACGCTCGGGTTGGTGATCGCCTTCGCGATGCAGTTCGCGGGCGTGATGCTTGTGTTCAACTTCCTGGTACTCCCCGCGGTCACCGGGCTCCTGCTCGCGGGGAGTATGGCGGGAATTTTCACGGTCGCGATTCTCAGTGGCCTGCTCGCGTGTCTGATTGGTTTCGCGCTGTCTGTGCCGTTTGACCTGCCGTCTGGACCGGCCATTATCGCGTGCAGTACCGTGATAGCACTGACCGCTTGGGTCGTGCGGTCGCTCAAGCGCTGAGTCGCGCGCGGCTCGGGAGCAGCGTACACACGGCGGGGGGACGGAGCTGAGCTCCGTCCCCCCGTGTGGGTCTGCCAGGACGCATTTGAGCTCGGGGGAGCGAAGCCAAAAGGGGCCGTTGTATGGCTCGAAACCCACCCGAATGCAACCCGAAAGCACACTCTCATAAACGTCCTCCCCTGAGTATCTTTCTACGCTTATGAAACGCCAAGACGCTCTCGACTATCATTCGCGCGGACGGCCCGGAAAGATCGCCGTCGTTCCCACTAAGCCGCTCGGGAATGCGCGTGATCTTTCGTTGGCCTATTCGCCGGGCGTCGCCGAACCCTGCCTCGAGATCAAGGCGAATCCCGAAGACGCCTACAAGTACACTGCCAAGGGCAACCTGGTCGCCGTCGTCACCAACGGCACCGCCGTCCTCGGACTCGGCAACATCGGCGCATTGGCCGGCAAGCCGGTCATGGAAGGCAAAGGAAACCTGTTCAAGCAGTTCGCCGATATCGATGTGTTCGACCTCGAGATCGGTTCCGAAGACCCGCAGGACGTCATCCGCTTCTGCCAGCTCCTCGAACCGACCGTCGGCGGAATCAACCTCGAGGACATCAAGGCTCCCGATTGCTTCCTCATCGAGGAGACCCTCAAGGCCACGCTCAAGATTCCGGTTTTCCACGACGACCAGCACGGCACCGCGATCATCTCCGGCGCTGCGCTCCTCAACGCGCTTGAGGTGTCGGGCAAGGACATCGCCGCAGTCAAGGTGGTGTTCTCGGGCGCCGGCGCCGCGGCCATTTCCACCGCCAATCACTACATCGCCCTCGGCGTGAAGCGTGAGCACCTGCTCATGTGCGACCGCGAAGGGGTGATTTATGTGGGCCGCGGTGAGGGGCACATGGACCCGTACAAGAAGCGCTTCGAGCAGAAGACGAAGTGCCGGACGTTGGCTGACGCACTCGTGGGCGCCGATGTGTTTGTGGGGCTCTCCGCCGCGGGAGCCGTGAACGGCGACATGATCGCCAAGATGGCCCCCAACCCGATCATTTTTGCGCTCGCCAACCCGGTGCCGGAGATTCTTCCGCATCAGGTGCGAGAAGTGCGTGACGATGCGATCATCGCCACGGGGCGCAGCGACTACGCGAATCAGATCAACAACGTCCTCTGCTTCCCCTTCATGTTCCGCGGTGCGCTTGATGTTCGGGCCAAGGAAATCAACGAAGAGATGAAGATGGCAGCCACGCGCGCCCTCGCCGCGCTGGCCAAGGAAGACGTGCCCGACACCGTCTCGCAGCTCTACGGACTGAGCTCGGTGAAGTTCGGACGCGATTACTTGATTCCCTTCCCCTTCGATCCGCGCGTGCTGCTTTGGGTGGCACCGGCCGTTGCGTGGGCCGCGGTTGCCAGCGGTGCCGCCACGGGGTTCGTGGACATCGAACACTACCGCGACGAACTCGAAGGGCGCTTGGGACGCGTGCGCGGGGTCATGCGCGGCATCATCAATCGTGCGCACCACGACCCAAAGCGCGTCTGCTTCCCCGAGGGGGAAGACCTCAAGATTATGCGCGCGGCGCAAATCCTGGTAGACGAAGGCATCGCGCATCCGATCCTGCTTGGCCGCAAACAGAAAATCCAAGATCTCGCCGAGGCCAACGGAATCCCGCTCGACGGAATTCGGATCGAGGACCCCGGTACCAGCACGAACCGTGATCGGTACGCCGAGTTCCTGTGGCGGAAGCGGCAGCGCAAGGGACTGTCGCTCGCCGAGGCGCACCAGCGGCTGTACCGTGGCATTTACTACGGCTCGGTGATGGTCGCCTGCGGCGACGCCGACGCCGTGCTGGGTGGCATCGGGAAGCACTATCCGGAAACGGTACGCCCTGCCCTTGAAGTGATTGGCGCAGACGAGAGAACCGGGCTCGTGAGCGGTCTGTACATGCTCGTGTTTGAAAAGAACGTCGTGTTCTTCGGTGACACCACCGTGAACATCGATCCGACCGCCGAAGAGCTGGCGACGATCGCCGTGTCGTCGGCGCGTGCGGCGCGAACCTTCGGGGTGAGCCCAAAGGTCGCGATGCTCTCGTTCTCGAACTTCGGATCCGTGAAGCACCCCGAGACCGAGAAAGTGGCACAAGCGGTGCAGCTCGCGCGGCGTATGGATCCGTCACTCGTGATTGACGGCGAGATGCAGGCGGACACGGCGTTCGACGCGGAGATTCTCGCCGGCCGGTATCAATTCAGCACGCTCAAAGACGAAGCGAACGTGCTGATCTTCCCGAATCTCAGTGCCGGGAATATTGCCTACAAGTTGCTCACCAAGCTCGGCGGGGCCACAGCGATTGGGCCGATCCTCGTCGGGATGCAACATCCTGTGCACGTGCTCGAGCAGGGCGCCGATGTGCAGGAAATCGTCAACATGGCTGCGGTGGCCGTGCTCGACGCGCAGGAACGCTCCACCCAACGCTAGTCACGAACCCCACCTCATTTTCTCACGACCATGCCTGACACGACCACCGCAGATTCGCGTGTGAGCAAAAACGGACTCGATGCACAGGGTCTCGCCCCCAAGGGCACGCTGCATTGGAACCTCGTCGCGCCTCAGCTGACGCAGTCCGCCATCCGCAAGGGAGAAGGCGAACTGGCCGACATGGGTCCGTTTGTTGCTGTGACCTCGCCGCACACCGGCCGTTCGCCCAAGGACAAGTTCGTCGTTCGGGAGCCGTCGTCAGAACACGACGTCGATTGGGGCGCCGTGAACCAGCCGATGTCGCCGGAGCAGTTCGAGATTCTCCAAGCGGACGTTCAGGCGTATCTCAATGGCCTTGGCGAGCTCTTCGTGCAGGATTTGTACTGCGGCGCCGATCCGGCGCTCCGCCTCTCCTGCCGCTATGTGACACCGAACGCCTGGCACGCGAACTTCGTGCGCAACATGTTCATCCGCCCCGACGCTGGCGAGCTCGCGAATTTCGCGCCGAACTTCAGCATCCTGCATGCACCAGAGTTCCAGGCCGATCCGGCCAAGCATGGCACGCGCACCACGACTTTCATCGTCCTGAATCTTGCGAAGCGCACGATCCTGATTGGTGGCACGCGCTACGCCGGTGAGCTCAAAAAGGCGATGTTCACGGTCATGAACTACTACCTCCCTAAGCAGGGCGTGATGTCCATGCACTGCTCGGCGAACATTGGGGCCGCTGGTGACACCGCGCTCTTCTTTGGTCTCTCGGGCACCGGCAAGACCACCCTCTCGGCCGATCCGGACCGTGGGCTGATTGGCGACGACGAGCACGGCTGGAGCAAGGACGGCGTGTTCAACTTCGAAGGGGGCTGCTACGCCAAGGTGATCAACCTCTCCAAGGAGCAGGAGCCCGACATCTACGCGACCACGCAGATGTTCGGCACGATCCTCGAGAATGTGGAACTCGACGAACTCAAGAAGGTAAAGTTCGAGAGCCAGACGATCACCGAGAACACCCGCGCGAGCTACCCGCTGCACTACATCCGCAACTTTGTGCCGAGCGGGCGTGGTGGCGTGCCGAAGAATGTGGTGTTCCTGACTGCCGATGCGTTCGGCGTGCTGCCGCCAATCGCGCGGTTGAGCCGCGAGCAGGCGATGTACTATTTCCTCTCGGGCTACACCGCCAAGGTGGCCGGCACCGAGCGTGGCGTGACCGAGCCGCAGGCGACATTCAGCGCCTGCTTCGGCGCCGTGTTCCTCGTGTGGCACCCGACCAAGTACGCGAACATGTTGGGCGAGCTGCTCGACAAGTACCCCGACACCAAGGTGTGGCTCGTGAACACCGGGTGGAGCGGTGGTGCGTATGGCACTGGCAGCCGCATGAAGCTCAGCCTGACCCGCGCGATGGTGCGTGCGGCGCTGGCCGGCAAGCTCGACAATGCTCCGGTGAAGACGGATCCGGTGTTCGGCCTGAACGTCCCGCAGGGGATCGAGGGCGTGCCGGCAGAGGTACTGGATGCGCGTGGGACGTGGGCGGACACCGCCGCGTATGACACGATGGCGGCCAAGCTCGCCGGGATGTTCCGCGACAACATCAAGAAGTTTGGTGATGCGGTGTCAGCGGCAATCATTGCGGCGGGGCCGAAGGGCTGAGCCTGTTTCGACCGGTGAGACACGAGGGGCCGGCGCCATGCGCCGGCCCCTTGTGCGTTGTTTCGATGTTGCGATTGTCACCCCGCCCCCTGAGATTCCTAGGGTGACCTTCATTCGCGACCCGCTCTGGAACAACATCCGCGTGGACAACACCGCGGAACTCCTGCTCGACACTACCCCGGTGCAGCGGCTCCGGTACGTGCGCCAGCTAGGGCTCGCGCATCTTGTCTACCCGGGTGCGACGCACTCCCGCTTCGAGCACGCGCTGGGAGCGTACCACCTCGCGCGGCGCACGATCGCCAATCTGCGTGAAGCGGGCGCGCTCGATCAGGTCGCGAGCGACGAACCAGAAATCGTCACCGCCGCCGCGCTGCTGCACGACATTGGCCACTATCCCTTCTCGCACGCGCTCGAAGAGATCGGGATGCCGCATCACGAGGAGCTCTCGCGCCCGCTCATCACTGAGGGGGAGGTCGCCGCTATTCTGCGTCGTGAGATCGGCCCCGACGCACCGGAACGCGTCTTCGCGCTCATCTGCGGCACGAGCGCGAGCCCGTTGCAGCGCTTGATCAGTGGCTCGATCGACCTCGATAAAATCGACTACCTCAAGCGCGACGCCCTCATGTGCGGCGTCCCGTACGGCGAGATTGACGAGGACCGCCTGATTCACGCCCTCGTGATGGTGAACGATCCTGAGACGAACGCCCTGACCATTGGACTGCGCGCCAAGGGGCTCTCCGCGCTCGAGTCACTGCTGTTCGCTAAGTACCAGATGTACCGCAACGTGTACTGGCATCATGCGGTGCGCAGCGCGACAGCGATGTACAAAAGGCTCGTGTCACTCGCCCTCGCTGATGGCGTGGTGGACCCTGCCGCGGTTGGGCGTTTCAGCGACGAGGGGCTGCTCCACGCGCTCGATCAAGCGACGCCTTCTCCGAGCCGGAGCGCGTTACAGCACGCATTGCTCCGACGCCATCTCTACAAGCGCGCGTGGGAATCACCGGCCGCGCAGCTCGACGCCGATCGCTACGAGTGGATTGCCGACGACAGGGCGCGCACCGCCGCCTGCGAAGTCGCGCTCGCCGCATCGCTCGGCTTGCACCGCGACGAAGTGTTACTCGACTATCCGGCTAAGACGCAGATGCTCTCGCTCGATATGCCAGTGCGCACCATCGAGGGCACGGTACAACGCCTCACGAAGGCGGGACTCGCCGGCGCAATCGACCTACCAAAGTTGTCGGATGCACTCTACGGTTCAGCGCGCTGGCTCCGCGTGTTCACCGCTCGGCGTGTCACCGTGGAGCCAGCGACGGTTGTCGCTGTGCTTGACGCGCACTAACGAACGAGCAACCCGCTAACGACCGCTCTTCTCCAGCCCATGCGCCTCGGCCAGCTTCCGGCCGATGCCGCGGTAGAACGCCGCGTCTTCACGCTTCCCCTCGTCCTCGAGCGAAAGCGCGCACCGCTCCAGCGCGTACAGAATGTTGCCGAGGTAGAGCGTGGAGATGTCGCCTACCGTGTCCGTGAGCGGAGCGTCAGCCATTGGCGAGCGCGGCGTCGACTCCCGTCACTTGGATGATGATCGCCGTGATATTATCGGTGCCGCCGCGCCCGTTGGCTGCGGCGATGCAGGCATCCACCGTCCGCGCTGGTCCGTTGCCTGCGAGCAGGAGATTCTGGAGGCGTTGGTCGCCCACCATCCCGGTGAGCCCGTCACTGGCCACGAGGAAGATGTCGTTGGGAAATATCTCCCCTGAGAAGATGTCAACCGCGACGTCCGGGTAGGACCCCACGCAACGCGTGATCACGTTGCTGTACGGATGACGGCGCGCCTGCTCCGGGGTGAGGAGCCCGGCATCCATTTGTTCCTGCACGTACGAATGATCGGTCGTGATTTGCGTGAGCGCACCGCCGCGGAGCAGATAAACACGTGAATCGCCAATCTGTCCGACCAAGTATTGATTGTCGGAGAGCAAGAGCACGCTCGCAGTCGTCCCCATCCCCTGCTTGTCGGCTTCGGCGAGCATACGCTCGTGAATCGCGCGATTCGCCTCGCGCATGGCCTGCTGCACACGGTCGGCCGCGTCCGGGGCGAGCACCGAGGACATTTCCAGCAGGTGCCGCGAGATAATCTGCACGGCCATTTCGCTTGCGACTTCACCGGCGGCATGCCCGCCCATCCCATCCGCAACGATAAACACGCCGCGACGAGCATCAGCCTCAGCGAAGAAATTATCTTCGTTGCCGGGGCGGACCATTCCGACATCGGACCGTGCGCCCACCGAGAGTTGCAGCGGCATCAGCGTACCCTAGGGACGAGGGCTGCGGGCTCCAGCGGAACGCGCTGGGCGTCGTGATCGATGGGAGGCATAGTATGTGGAAATTAGCCCCTGCTCTCAGGGGAGGCAACCGTGATCACCCCGAGGGCACTGGGTCGGCGAACACACCGGCCTGGAGGCGATAGAGCCGAGCATAGAGCCCCTTCGCGTCAAAGAGTTCGCGATGTGTGCCGCGCTCCCGAATCTCCCCGTGGTGCATCACCAGAATCTCGTTCGCGGCATTGATTGTGCTCAATCGGTGCGCCACCGCAATAGTGGTGCGCCCCTGCATCAACTCGGCGAGCGCCTTCTGGATGACCGCCTCGATTTCGCTGTCCACGGCACTCGTGGCCTCGTCGAGCAGAAGCAGAGCTGGATCAGCGGCAATCGCGCGGGCAAAGGAGAGGAGTTGCCGCTCCCCGACGCTCACACTGGCCCCGCGTTCGGCGAGCTGGTGCTGGTAGCCATCGGGGAATCGTGTGATGATAGCGTCCGCCCCCACCCGTACCGCGGCGCGCTTCACGTCGGCATCGCTCAGCGACGCGCTCAGGCGGATGTTCGTGGCGATATCGGTGGCAAAGAGGAAGATGTCCTGCTGCACATAGCCCACATGCGAGCGCAGGGTGTCGATCGGGAGGGTGCTAATGTCGCGCCCGTTGATCAGAATCCGACCACGCTGCGGATCATAGAAGCGCAGCAGCAGGCTGATCACCGTCGTCTTCCCTGCCCCCGTGTGTCCAACCAAGGCCAGCGTGTGCCCGGGACGCACCGTGAAGCTCACCCCCTTGAGCACCCACTGGGGATCGGGGAGCGACGCGGCGTCGGGGCCTCCGTAGCTGAACCAGACATCCTCGAATGTCACCGTCACCCCGGCCGATGCCGCTAACGGCGCAGCGCCGTCGGGCGCGGCATCCACCGGCACCGGTGTATCGAGCAAGGCAAAGACCCGCTCGCTCGCCGCCATCGCCTGCTGGAGCGTGTTGTATTTGTCGGAGAGGTCCTGCAGCGGCTGGAAGAAGCGGCGTGCCAGTTGCAGGAAGGCCGCCACAGTGCCCACGGTGAGCAGGTGCCCGGCCACGCGCGGCACTGCGGTGATAATCAGTGCTGCGAGAGCGACCGTCGTGAGAATTTCAATGGCGGGAAAGTAGAGCGCGTAGACGGTAACGGACTTCAGATGCGCGTCGAGATGCGACTGGTTCAGTGCCGCGAACCGTTCGGCTTCGTCGCGCTCACGGCCGAAGAGCTGCACGATCCGAATTCCGGTCAGCCGCTCCTGCAAGAACGCATTGATGCGGGCGAGGCGGGTGCGGATGTCTCGGTAGCTGTCGCGAACGCGGGCACGGAAGACCCACGAGGTGAGGAAGATGAACGGCACGACCGCGAACGCCGCGAGCGTCATACGCCAATCAACACTTCCCATCAACGCCGCGATGGCCACCAGCGTGACCAGATCGCCGAGTCCCGCCACAACGCCGCTGGTGAAGAGCTCGTTCAGCGACTCGATGTCGGAGGTGATGCGGGTGACGAGCCGACCGACCGGCGTCTTGTCGAAATACGGAATCGGGAGCCGTTGCACGTGGGCAAAGATTTCTTTGCGCAGATCGTGCATCACCGACTGGCCGAGCTTTGTCGTGAGGAGGACTTGTCCGTACGAAGTGCCCAGGAGAGTAAAGAGCACCGCAACAAAGGCAAAGGCGCTGCGCTGGACGTCGGCCGCGTCGTGCGCCGGCACCGCGATATCAATGACGTGGCGCGTGAGCAGCGGCTGCGCGAGCTGCAGCACCCCTTCGATCATCAGGAGCACAAACGACCCGACCACCAACCGCCCATAGGGGCGCACATAGCCAAACAGTCGTTTGGCGAGGGGCCAGTCGAATGCTTTCCCGAGGGCGTCGTCGTCTTTGGCAGCGGCCATGGGGGGAATTTAGCCGTCGGCGCGGACGCTGGGCACCTTTTACGAGCTGCAGTTATTGTATTGGTATGCGATTTATACAGTCAAAGTGTGAGCGGCGCCGCAATGACGGGTGGGGCAGGACAACGCTCCGGACGGCCACGGCACTGCTATTGCTCGCCCCCTCGGCGCTCTACGCGCAGCATGAAGGGCACGACATGTCGGCCATGAC
>Ga0114966_10001163_pt1 | contig 24558 bp, 23 predicted proteins | sample M_130207_XF_Meta_FD_87029 | JGI IMG/M metagenome (GOLD analysis project Ga0114966, IMG submission 87029) | Freshwater microbial communities from Lake Montjoie, Canada to study carbon cycling - M_130207_XF_MetaG | ecosystem: Environmental > Aquatic > Freshwater > Lake | place: Lake Montjoie... | reverse complement strand
CAACAGGATTTATTGGTGCAACAGGTCAGTTCGGATCAACAGGATTTATTGGTGCGACAGGACAATTTGGATCAACTGGATTCATTGGTGCGACAGGTCAGTTCGGATCAACAGGATTTATTGGTGCGACAGGACAATTTGGATCAACTGGATTCATTGGTGCGACAGGTCAGTTCGGATCAACAGGATTTATTGGTGCAACAGGTCAGTTCGGATCAACAGGATTTATTGGTGCGACAGGACAATTTGGATCAACTGGATTCATTGGTGCGACAGGAGTCTCTGGAACGGCTGGTGGAGATCTTTCAGGAACCTATCCAAATCCTACTGTAGTTAAAATAAATGGAACTGCAGTTACAACTAGCATCACTACTCCACTGGTAATTGGTGGTACTGCTGTATCTTCTACTCTGACGTTACAGTCAACTTCTGGTGCTGGTACGAGTGATGCGATTATCTTTAAGACTGCCTCACAGACTGAGCGGATGCGAATCACTACTGCTGGTAACGTAGGAATCGGAACGGCCAGTCCTGGTACTGCCCTCTCGGTTACTGGCACGATTACTGCTTCTACCTCTTTAGTCGTAAACAGCATCACCATTGGCAGGGGTACAGGAGCCGATATTAATAGCACATCAGTTGGTAATGGTGCCCTACTTAACAATACAACAGGAACTCAAAACACAGCAGTTGGCCGAGATGCATTACGAAGCAATACCACCGGTTTCAATAATAACGCATTTGGTTACACGTCACTGTATAACAATACAATAGGTGTTGATAATACTGCCCATGGCGCACCTTCATTATATGCAAATGTTGACGGGAATTATAATTCTGCATTGGGTGTGTATACACTTTATAAAAATATAAGTGGAAATGACAACCTTGCGGCTGGACATAGTGCTCTTTTTAGTAATTTAGTTGGAAGCACCAACACTGCGGTTGGTAAATATTCTCTATACTCAAATACCATAGGAAATAACAACACAGCAATTGGTGCTAGTTCTCTTTATGATCTTGGTGAAGTGACAGCCGCAGGTTCCTTTTTAATCGGTTACGATTATTATATCGTTACAATCGGAACCACAAATTTCACTCTGATCGGAGCAGCCTCGAATACTGTAGGAGAATTGTTCACGGCCAGTGGTGTTGGTACAGGAACTGGTACGGCATCTGCGAATAATATATCTTATAACAATACTGTAATTGGATATAGCACCGGAGGAGGTATAGTCTCTGGAAATAATAATACTATTATTGGTGCTAATGTTACTGGACTTGCAGCAGATTTATCCAATAATATTATTATCGCTGATGGAGATGGTAATCAGAGAATTAATATTTTATCAAACGGAAATGTGGGTATCGGAACTGCCAGTCCCGAATATAAATTAACCGTAACTGGTGGAGCACTGGTCGTGTCAGATTCGACCGGCGCGAACTCTGGACGAACGTTCTACTCCCTAAACACAACAACTACAGGATCGAATTACGCAGCCGTTCTCAATGCAGTAGGAGTCGGGGCAACCGCTAACACGGGAGTGTATGTTAACACTACCGGGGCATCATCTAATTATGGAATCACCATAGTCAATACCACGGCAGCCGCAAGTAATTATGCGATATACTCGTCCGCACCCGCTCAGAGCTACTTCGCTGGCAACATAGGCATCGGAACGACGAGTCCGAGTAGTTTATTACACCTTTCAAGTAACACAGGCACACATATCTTCATAGATAGTTTTGGCTCTGCTCCAGATCCGGGTATCATATTTCGTTCTGCAAATGGAACAGCGACGTCGCCATCTGCTACACAATCCGGTAATGAATTGATGTGGGTTGGAGGTAGAGGGTATGGCACGACAGGATTTACTAATAATACTAGAGTGGCCGTTATTGGATATGCTTCGGAAAACTGGACTGATTCGGCGACGGGTTCATATTTGGTTTTTGCAACAACTGCTACTGGAGGGACATCTCGCACTGAAAAGGTAAGAATACAAGGCGACGGCAATGTGGGCATCGGAACGACGAGTCCTGGTGGAAAATTAGAAGTAGTGGGTGGTCGATCATTTTTTAACGCCGCAAGCGAGCCTTATGGTGTCGGATCAAGATTTATCTCCACTGGCGGAACTGTGTACTTTGGTGCTACTAACGGTACAGCAACACCTGACGCACAGATTTCTGCCTCTGGTGGTAGTGCGCTGATGACATTGCTGAATGGCGGAAATATAGGCATTGGTACTGCATCTCCTGGCACGAAACTGGAAGTATTTGGATCGATAACTGCAAGAGCAGCAACCACTCAGGACTCAGTTATCCTGGCTGGAAGAGCAGGAGGAACTTCTAGTTTTGGAGTGACACTAACTCCTACTACATTAACTGCTTCTCGTACTGTTACCTTGGCCGATGGTAATACGACCTTAACAACAGGTACGATGGCTGTCACTAGTGGAACTCTTGCTCAATTTGCAGCTACTACTTCTGCTCAGTTGGCTGGTGTAATCTCAGATGAGACAGGTACAGGGGCGTTGGTATTTGGTACGTCTCCTACGTTCACTACAAGCGCTGTAATCCCATTAGTCAACGGCGGGACTGCTGTATCTTCCACCCTGACATTGCAATCGACCAGCGGGGTTGGTACGAGTGATGCAATTGTCTTTCGGACTGCATCGCAGTCAGAAAGAATGCGGATTGATACATCTGGCAGAGTGGGCATCGGGACGGCGAGTCCGTCACGTAAATTAGACGTTATGTCCACAGACTCACAAGTCGGTGCATTTAGATACAATACAGCATTTACGGCTACTACAAATGAAATATTTACAATGCATTCTTTAACAAGTAGCGGAATGGGTGATGGATTCGGTGGACAATTTACATTTAGATCAGGTGATGTTGGGTATGATGGATATCTAGCAGGACGTATTTACACGAAAAGAAATGGTAGTGATTCAAATCATGATATATATATGGAACCAAGTGGTTCATCTGGCATCGTTGTTAAATACACAGGCAACGTGGGCATTGGTACGACGACACCTGTAACAGTTCTTGAGGTAGTTGCGACATCAAATGGTGCAATTACATCTTCTACTTATTCCGCTGGATCGAATGCGGCAGTTTATTTTGGTCAATCTGCAAGAGGAACTATTTCTGCACTAACCGCAACACAAGCTGGCGACAGAACAATAGCCATGATCGGTCGAAGTTATGGTGGGACGACATTCGTAAATCATGGAGCGTTTAATTTATACTGTTACGAAAATCAAACAGAAGCTGCCAGAGGATCTTACATAACTTTCGATACAACAACTTCTGGTGCAACTGCTCGTGCTGAGAGAATGAGGATTGACCACAACGGCAACGTGGGCATCGGGACGGCGAGTCCTGGGGTGAAGTTGGAAGTTTCGGGAACTGTTTATAGTAATACAGGCAACTTTATCACAAACAGAGCGAACGCCGGTGCTAATACTTCTGGCAGTGGTGTTGAGTTAAGAATAGACGGAACTACATACGCAGCTATTCGCCAGCCAGCAGCAGAAGTATTGGCATTTTACAGAGGCAACGGTGGAACAACTGAAACGATGCGTATCCACTCTGATGGCAACGTGGGCATCGGAACGGCGAGTCCTGGGGCGAAATTAGATGTGGCTGGAACAACAGCTATTACAACAGGACTTAATTCTTCTACGCCATTTCAAGGACTTGTTACCATTGGTACGTCTGGAACTGGAGGAAGCCTTGTTGTCAGGACGGCTGGTTACGACAGCATTAATTCTACGGGATTAGGAGTCGATGGAACTTTTTCTGTCAATAGTTCGGTAGTAAATTTAAAATCTTTTGGGGTTAAGGCTGGTTCTTTCAAATCTTCGCTTACCTTTTGGACTCAAACTTTCGGTACAGCCGATCCTTCAGAAAAGATGCGTATCGATGACGCTGGCAACGTGGGCATCGGAACGACTAGTCCTGGCAGCAACCTTGAAGTGTGGGGTTCAACTCCTATTGTGAAAATTACACAAAATCCTGGAGTAGCTGGTAGCTCTTTGTTAAATATTTCGGCTGCTGGTGCTGCTGGGAATACTGCTGGTATCAGTCTTGCCGCTAGTTTTATCTATGCTGATACTGGTTCTGGGACGACTGTAAATTTTGGCGCTGACCGCCTTACTGCTAATGCCAAGATGGTTATAAATACAACCACCGGCAACGTGGGCATCGGAACGGCGAGTCCTGCGTACAAGCTACACGTTGTGGGCAACATTGCGCTTGGTCTGCCTCAGTCTGGAGACACCTCGGCCAATGCTTCGGGCGGACAGATCCTCTTTGGCGATGCGAGCAATTCTGCTTACGGAAACCGTGTGCGCTCCCATGATGATGGCTCATACGTGAGCTTACATTTCGACAACAAAAGAGGCGGGACTTGGTACGACTCGGTTATTTTCAGAGGCGACGGCAACGTGGGCATCGGAACTGCGAGTCCTGGTGGAAAACTGGAAGTAGTGGGTGGTCGGTCTTTCTTTGCTGCCGCAAGCGAACCCTTTGGTGTGGGTGCCAGATATATCTCCACTGGCGGAGCCGTTTATTTTGGTGCCACCAACGGCACAGCAACACCTGATGTGCAAATTTCTGGCGCTGGCGGTGGTGCCCTGATGACATTGCTAACTGGCGGCAACGTGGGCATCGGAACGGCAACCGCTGCGACAAATAAACTCCACATTTATGGTGGAAGTTTATCAGTGAATACAGCGGCGTTGGCGGAACATCATGCGATTGGCGGAATATCCATCCAACATGGTGGAGCCAGTTTCGCTAACCGTGCTATGCAAATAATGGCTAGTGCTGGTAACCCAAGTTATATCATACAATCATACGGTGCCGGTACAGCTTGGTACACATATGGCGTGAATACCGACAATACTTTTCGCATTAATCCTGGCGCAGATACAATAACAGGGTCTGCATTTGTCATTAATAGTAGCGGCAACGTGGGCATCGGGACGGTGTTGCCATACTCGCAACTTACGATTATTCCTGGGACTACTCCAACTAGCGTTGCTACCGCCACACAGCTAGCCATCGGCGAATCGACGAATAATGCGTTGTATAGACTTATTCTTGGATACGAGAATGAGGGTGGTTATAAAGGTGTTATAGATGCTCTGGGATATGGTTCCGGTACAACATTACTCATAAATCCAAGCGGCGGCAACGTGGGCATCGGCTTGACGAGTCCTGCGGCCAAAATCCATGTGGCGTCGAGCACATTAGCTACGGCTACGGTCAACTCTTTAGTCGTGGCTAGAGTAGAGAGGCCGTTCACTTCAGGCATCAAGTACTCCAACACGATGGACATATTGGTTGGAAGCTATGACACCTCAATAAACTCACAGACAAGAGTAGATTTTGCGCTCGGTAATGGTGCCACGAATACTCCAGAAATAACGGTGATGACTTTACTGGGCAGTGGCAACGTGCTGATCGGCTATACCGCATCAAACGGTGCGTACAAGCTCCAGGTCAACAGTCAGATTTTTGCCACTAACGCCACCGTGGCAACATCTGATGGTCGCTACAAGCAGAACATTGCTCCCCTGCAATCTGGCCTGGATCTGATTGACCAGCTGAATCCAGTCACATTTGACTGGAAGCAACACGATGTACATGACTTTGAGCAGGGAACTCAGGTGGGATTTATCGCACAGCAAGTACAGCAAGTCCTGGCAGGAGTTGCTTACGCAGGATCTGTGGTCAAGCGCAACGAGTTCAAGCGAGCAGACGGGTCGATTGAAGAATTCCTGGGCATGGCAGATGCCAAGCTGATTCCCATATTGGTCCGGGCAATTCAGGAACTCAAGACTGAGATTGACCTGCTTAAATCCCAGATCTCTCATACGATATAAATATGTTAAGAGGATAAAAAAAACATGCCAGCAGAATATAAATGGACTTTCAATGGAATCAAAGTTAGAACATTAACAGAAAATTCCCTCAAAGACGCAGTAATCTCTTACGAATGGAGAAGAGGATTACAAGACGGTACATTTTATGTAGATACATATGGTTCTCTTTCTTTACAGAATCCAGATCCAAAGAATTTCACAAAATATGAAGATTTAACTAAAGAAGATTTCGCAAGATGGACCGTCGATACTCTAACAGAAGAAACTGTTGACAGATATGACGCATCATTAGCCAATCAAATGAAGGATCTTAAGTCACCGACCGAAGTAATTAAAGGTGCTCCTTGGGAAGTAGTCGTTGTTGCTCCTGTGACTGGTGCTACTGGTGCAACAGGTACATCTTCTAGTTCTACTGGTGCTACTGGATCTGTGACAGCTCCTGTGGTCTGAAGTGGTGGACGATAAGTTAAACGAAATATTCGATATAGATTCTGTAGAAAAGCCGGAAATTGCAGTACAGGAAGATATATCTAAAGATATTGAGAGAATCAAGAAAGTCCATCACGAGCTTCTTGATAAATCTCAAGATGCCTTAGATAATCTATTGGAATTCGCCAAGGCATCAGAATCACCACGAGCATACGAAGTTGTTTCTAATCTCATTAAAACAACAGCAGATGTTGCAAAATCTCTGTCGGATATTGTAATGAGAGAAACAAAAACGAAACCAGAAGTTCAGAATAATACACAGAATAATTTATTTCTAGGATCAACTGCTGAATTACAGAAGTTTTTGAAAGGAAATACATAATATATGAGTGATAAAACATATTATCTTAATCCCAAAATTGAAGGAAACAATTTATTACTAAATTAAATTACATTTTCTATAAATACTAATATGCTATCATTCAAACAATTCAAACATGTCATCTATGAAGATGTCAAAACAACCGCCTCAAAATTCGTTTCTTCTGGTGTAGATACTGGAAAATTTCTATCAATTCCTGATAATAATTGGAACATCATCATTCCAACAGACAAGGCAGCATCTAGTTTTCATGGGTTAGGAACCAACTGGTCTGACCAGGAACGTTTTGAGAAGGATTTCTATGATAATAATGCTATTCTAGTTTATTTAATTGATAAGGAAAAACCAAAAGAAAAGTATGCCATGGCATTGCATAAATCATATAGAGAATTCTTTAATTCGAAATATGAAGACATGTCAAAACAACAACTATCTAAAAAGACATCTCTGGATATAGATAAACTGATTAAACAAGTTTTTGGATTGAATCCAGAGATAGAAAAACAAAGAGAAACATCTAAGAAATCGGATTTAAGATCTATTTTAAAAAATCTAAAATATCCAGATAAACAAATCGAACAGACAATTATTGATTCTGGAAATGCAAAATATGCATATGATTATGCCCATGTCGTTCTTAAAGATCCTTGGCCAGCTGGAGAAGCAGTAATAGCAAAAGAAGCAATCTATGCATATAAATATGCATTTAATGTCCTCAAAAAAAGTCCTTTCCCAGCTGGAGAAGCTGCAATAGCAAAAGACCATTACTCCGCATATTCATATGCTTTAGATATTCTCAAAGGTCCTTTCCCAGCTGGAGAAGCAGCAATAGCAAAAGACCCATTCAGTGCAAGAGATTATGCAAGTAAAGTTCTCAAAGGTCCATTCATTTTAAATGGTGTAACAATAGCAAAATGATATTAACTTATAATCAACTGCTGAATTACAGAAGTTTTTGAAAGGTAATACATAATAGGATCCTCTATGAGTGATAAAACATATTATCTTAATCCCAAAATAAAACGAACAAACTTAATTGAAAACTATACACTAGATGAATTTACTGAATATATTAAGTGTTCTAAAGATCCTATCTATTTCATAGAAACATGGGTTAAGATTGTATCTTTGGATCGAGGATTAATTCCTCTGATATTAAGAGATTATCAAAAAGATCTGATTATCTCATTAATGGAGAATAGATTTTCGATTATTTTAGCAGCGAGGCAAGCTGCGAAAACGACTACAGTCGCAACTTTTCTTCTCTGGTATGCTATTTTTAATAGTGACAAAACAGTTGCTATTCTTGCCAATAAAGCTGCAACAGCAAGAGAAATTCTTTCAAGAGTAACTCTTGCTCTTGAACATCTTCCATTTTTTCTCCAACCAGGTGTGGATGTCTTAAATAAAGGTTCTTTAGAATTCGGGAATAATTCAAAAATCATAACAGCTGCAACTTCTACAGATTCAATCCGTGGAACATCGCCAAATTGTGTGTATTGTGATGAATATGGATTCATAGATAATGCCGAAGATTTTTTTAAATCAACATTCCCAACAATTTCATCAGGGACAGATTCCAAATTTATAGTATCTTCTACTCCAAATGGATTAAATCATTATCATAAATTATGGAAGGATGCTGCAGACGGAAAAAATGAATTCGTTCCATTTGAAATTACATGGAATATGGTCCCTGGCAGAGACGAAATTTGGAAGAAAACCCAATTAGAAATTGTAGGTGAACAAGGTTTCCGTCAAGAATATGGGAACGAATTTTTGGGATCTTCTAATACTCTTATCTCAGGGCACACATTACAATCCTTAACTTGGGTGAAACCGATTAAAGAAAATGCTTCTTATCTCGTCTTAGAAGAACCAAAAAACGCCCATAATTATGTGATTTCTGTAGATTCATCTAGAGGAGTAGAGGCCGATTATTCTGTTGCTGTAGTAATAGACACCACCAGTATTCCTTACACAATTGTTGCTAGATTTAAAGATAACACAACAAGACCAATAATGCTTCCTAATATTATTGTTGATCTTGCAAAGAAATACAATAATGCATTTCTCTTAATAGAAAGAAATACTGTAGGTCAAACTGTAGCCGAATCCTGTTATTGGGATTTAGAATATGAGAATATATTCACCACAATTACAGGAAACAGTGGACAAGAATTGAGAAATTCGTTTACAAAATCGAATAAAATTGGTGTTGAGATGACTACTGGTGTCAAGAGATTAGGAGCTTCTATACTAAAAACTCTTGTTGAAGAGCACAAATTGGTATCTTTTACAGAAGATATAGTCGACGAATTGTATTCTTTTATAAATAAATCTGGATCTTGGGGTGGTGAATCAGGAAAACATGATGATCTAGTGATGGCTTTGCTTCTATTTTCTTGGGCAACACGAGAGCCTTTTTTCAAAGAAATAACTAATTCAGATCTCAGAAGATCTTTTTTAGAAAAACAAGAACAAAGTCAGGACGAAATTTATTCTTTTGCGGGAATAACCGATGGTTCTGAGACGGAAACGGAAGATATCTCTTGGTTATTCTGATTGGTTGAGATTTCGTTTTTAATAAATATAATTAGAATTTTATATTCGTTAGAATAAATTAACATTAGTTAGGAGAAAAATAACATGGCTATTCAATTATCACCAGGAGTGAATGTATCTGAGATTGATTTGACAACTACCGTACCTGGAGTCGCAACATCGATCGGAGCAATTGCTGGGTCTTTTCAGTGGGGACCAGTTCTTGAGGTTAGAACTATTTCTTCGGAAGTAGATTTAGTAGATACTTTCCAAAAACCAAATAACACTGTTGCTGACACTTTCTTTTCAGCAGCAAACTTCTTGTCTTATTCTAACTCTTTACGAGTAGTTAGAAACGTAGGAACTACAGCTAGAAACTCGACTAATGGAGCTTCTGGTATTTCAGGATTAACCATTACGACTGCTGGTGTTTCTAATAGTTTTGCTCCATCAACTGTTGCCTTAACTTTCACTGGCGGTGGGGGATCTGGTGCAGTAGGAACAGCAACACTAGCATATAGCGGCGCAACTGGAGTTGTGGTTACTGCAGTATCTCTAACCAATTCAGGAACAGGATACACTACTCTTCCAACAGTAACATTAACTGGCGCCACAGGTTTCGCTTTTGGTGCCGCCCCAGTAATCACACCTTCAACTGCAAATACTGTAGTAATCAAGAACGAAGACGATTACGAAGCTAATTATATTGCCGGCGTCGCATCTGCCGCTGGAATATGGACAGGAAGATATCCAGGCGAATTAGGTAATTCGTTAAAGGTATCTATGTGCGACTCGACTGGTTTTTCTGGTTGGGTTTATGCTTCTGCATTTAACGTAGCACCAGGAACTTCCACATATGCTGCTGCCAATGGTGGTTCACTAGACGAATTACATATCATCGTTATTGACGAAGATGGTAAATTTTCAGGATCACAAAATACAGTTCTCGAAAAATACTCATTCGTTTCAAAAGCGTCGGATGCTAAGACGGAATCTGGAGAATCTAATTATTACGCAAATGTAATTAACGCAAAATCAGGTTATATTTGGTGGACCAATCATCCAAGAACAACTGCAGATTGGGGAACCACAGCTTCTGCTGCTGGGGCATTTGATACTATATCAGTTATCACTAATTCTCTGACTGCTGGTGTTTCTGCTGACACTCTGACTAACGGGCAAAAGCAACTGGCATATGATCTATTCGCTGATGCTGATACAATTGACGTGAATCTATTTATAACTGGTTCAGCTGACAGTACGGTTGGTACATATATTATACAAACGATTGTTGAGAATAGAGGAGATGCTGTTGCTTTCGTGTCACCACCTTTTGCTTCAGTTGTCGACAATAAAGGACAAGAAGTAACAGATATCACAGCTTTCAGAAATGCTCTACCGTCTTCTTCTTATGCTGTTCTTGATTCTGGTTGGAAATATCAATACGATAAGTACAGTGACGTTTTCCGTTGGGTTCCTCTAAATGGAGACATTGCTGGTCTGTGTGCTAGAACTGATCAAACAAACGACCCATGGTTCTCGCCAGCTGGTTTCAATAGAGGAAATCTCAAGAACGTTGTTAAATTGGCATTCAATCCAAATAAGGCTAATAGAGACGATCTATTTAAGATTGGTGCTAATCCAGTTGTTACTTTCCCAGGACAAGGAACTGTGTTATTTGGAGACAAGACAATACTTTCAAAGCCATCCGCTTTTGATAGAATTAATGTCCGTAGATTATTCAATGTTCTGAAGAAATCTATTTCCCAATCTTCTAAGTATTCTCTGTTTGAACTTAACGACACATTTACAAGAGGTCAATTCGTTGCAACAGTTGAACCATTCTTAAGAGATGTTCAAGGCAGACGAGGAATTGTCGATTTCAAGGTGGTTTGTGACGAAACTAACAATACCCCACAAGTAATCGATTCTAATTCGTTCGTTGGCGATATCTATATTAAACCAGCAAGATCTATTTCGTTTATTCAATTAAATTTCGTGGCTGTCAGAACTGGTGTTGAATTTAGCGAGATTATTGGACAATTCTAACATGATGGGAGGATTTTCCTCCCATTTCTAACGAATAAATAAAAATAAAGGATTTAATAAAAATATGCCATTTGACATAAATAGATTCAAAGGAGCTTTCGGTTTAGAAGGTGCAAGACCAACTCTATTCGAAGCAACTATCTTCGGTCTGCCGTTTGCAAATAGAGAATTTACGTTTCACTGTAAGGCTGCGCAATTACCTGGTAAAACTTTAGGTATGATCGAAGTTCCTTATTTTGGTAGAAAGATTAAAGTACATGGCGATCTAACTTTCGCCGAATGGACTGTAACTGTACTTAATGAAGAAAACTTTAGTGTGAGAAATTCTTTCGAACTATGGATGAGTACCATCAATCAACACAATGCAAATACTAAAATAGACTCAGGATATAAAACACCACTTGCTAGTGTGACACAATTCGGCAAAGATGGTAATCCAGTTAAAGAATATACTTTCCAAGGAATGTGGTGTTCTGATATTGCTGCAATTGACGTCGATTGGGGGTCTAATGATCAGATTGAAGAATTCACAGCGACTCTACAATATGATTGGTGGGAGTCAGCTGGTACTACTGATTTCTAAATAAGGATAAATAATGGCACTATTTGATTTTTTTGGATTCTCTATTAAAAGAAAAGGTCCAGAACAGGAGAGAGAATTACTTTCTCCTGTTCCACCACAGTTAGATGATGACGCTACTATTGTAAATAATAGTGGTGGGTTCATTAACACATCATATGCGACTGATTTTTCTACTTCTGATAAGAAGATTCTGATAAACAAATATAGAGATCTTTCTTTAATGCCAGAAATCGAATCTGCCATAGATGAAATTATCAACGAAGCAATTATCACAGGGGATCCAGAATCTCCTGTGGGAATTATTTTAGATAAACTACCATTCGGCGATGATATCAAAGAAGTAATACAAGAAGAATTTGAAGCGATTTTAAGTCTATTAGATTTCAATGAAAATGCATACGAGATTTTCAAAAGATGGTATATAGACGGAAGGTTATTCTTTTCTGTTGTTATCGACACAAAGAATACAAAAGACGGAATACAAGAATTACGATACATTGACCCACGAGAAATAGAAAAGATCAGAGAAGTTAAAGAAGAATTTTCGAAACGTGGTGTTAAATTACAAAAAACAGTTCAAGAATATTATATTTACAAGAGTGATGTTAAATTACCAGCAGATTCGGTGGCATATTGTAATTCAGGATTAATTGATTATAGAAATAAGTCGACAATAATTTCTTATTTACATAAATCTATTAAACCATACAATCAATTGCGAATGTTAGAAGACGCCACTGTAATCTACAGATTAGCAAGAGCACCAGAAAGAAGAGTATTTAAAATCGGAACTGGTGGATTACCAAAAATTAAAGCTGAACAATATGTAAATGGGCTCATGAATAAGTTCAGGAATAAGATTGTATATGATCAATCTACCGGTGAACTAAGAGACGATTCAAGAACTTTATCTGTTCTAGAAGATTTTTGGATTCCAGTTGGTGAAGATGGAAAGTCTACAGATATCTCTACTCTTCCTGGTGGGACTAATCTGGGCGAAATGGCCGATGTGGAATATTTCAGAAAGAAGTTATATAATGCATTACACGTTCCAATAACCAGAATTACGGCAGGATCTTCATTTAATACAGGAAGATCTGCAGAAATAGATAGAGAAGAAGTTAAATTTAACAAATTCATCAAAAGATTAAGAACAAGATTCTCTTCCATATTCACGGATCTGTTAAGAACTCAGTTAATCCTTAAAAACATTATTACAAGTGATGACTGGGACTCAATTATTAAAAATAATATTTTTTACGACTTCAGAAAAGATTCACATTTCGCTGAATATAATGAAGCGGAAATTATGTCAAGAAGAATTGAACTAGCTTCTTCTGCATTGGGATTAGGAGAATCTTTCTTTTCTAACCAATATATCAAGAAAAATTTCTTGAAATTAACTGACGAAGAAATTAAAGATATAGAAATAGATAAGATCGAAATCTCCCCAGAAGAACCAGAAGCTGCTGCGGCTGATGCTGGAATTATCGATCCAACAGCACAAGAATTCCAGAGTCCAGTTCCAGTTGACTCACCAGCAGAAATTTCTCAAGATGTGATACCATCTGAAACTCCAGAAAACGAAAATCTTCCGCAGGTATAAATAATTAGAGGACCATATGACACAAACCGAAAGAGCTAAAATCGAAACTATAATTAGATATTCTAAAGAAGGAAATCCACAAGGCATTAAACCTATTGTAAATATGTTAATTGCCAATAAAATTTCTGATCTTTTGGCTGTTAAACGAGAACAAATTACAAAAGAGTTATAAGGAAAATATGAACCTACAAAATTTTAAAGAAGTATATACAAAGATAATCACCGAATCCACAGACGATTCAGATCTAAGAAATCTAAGAAAATATATCAGAACAATTGTCGAAGAAATTTTGGTTGAAAAGAATGAAGATGGAATAAATGATAATGAATTTTATGGAATTAATCCAGAAAAGCACGAAAAAATGTATGGTATGTCAAAAAAATCAAAAGTTTTTAAACTTGGTTTGAAACCATCAGATAAAACTTTACAAACAATTATTGACAGACATGCAAAAACTGGTTTTATATTGAGAGGCGAATCTGGAGTTATGGGAGAAGACAATACTGGAATCGAAGTAACTTATAACGACTACACAAAAGAATATACAATTTTTGGTGTTGAATTTTATGGTGAAGATGTTGACTCTTCTGAAAGAATTCTTAGTACAAAAGATATGAAAGAACTATTACCAAAAATTAAACGAAATTACAACTCTTGGATTAAATAACAAATTACAAAAGAGTTATATTGAAAAGATAGATTAGGAGGTGTGATCACACCTACTAAATACACAAACAAAATTATTGAGAAGATTATTTCTCTATCGAAAGATAATAAACCAAATTCTATTAAGGTATAATAAATGGCAACTACTACTATTTTAAGACAAGACGAAAATTCGGCAGTTGTTACTATTTCCGGGGCGGGGATAGAGACTCTTGCGTTTGTTTTACACCCAGGCGGCGCAACAGGTCCGATCGGAGCCACCGGTTTTGCTGGATCAACCGGAGTTGCTATTGTATCTGTAGACAAACTTGACTGGTCTATTACAGGAACTAATAAGATCTCATTACATTTTAATGGATCTACAGATCAATTAATTGGTCACTATAGTGGAAATGGTGGAATCAATTATAGTAAAGATTATCAATCTAAGATTACTAATGTTGCTGCTGGGGCAGATTCGACTATCCTATTAACTTCTACAACAACTGATCCGTACACTCTTGTTATGAGATTAGAAAAAACATCCGGATTCGTCAAGGTTGGACAATATTCTTAATGCTCTTAGAGAAAACTTTAAAGATTGGACAAAAAATCCGCTACGATAGAGTTCGTGGCGGTAAGATTCAACGTAAAAAGTTCCGATCTGCTAAAGCTGGGTATAAGATTTCCGGTAAGAAACTAGTAAGAATAACACCATCAGAGAAAAGAAATAGAGCTAGATCAGCCAAAAAAGCTTCAAGAAAAAGAGCAGCAAAACTATCATCAATCTTAAAGAAAAGAAAGATTTCAATTAAAAAAGGTACAAGAGCAGGATTATACAAATGAAACTATTAACAGAAGTAACTGAACTTATCGAAATTGTTTCAGAATGTGTCGAAGGTAGACCAAACAATTATTTCATCGAAGGAATTTTTATTCAGTGTGAAGAACCAAATAGAAATTCGAGAAAATATATGATGGAATATATGCAACCAGAAGTAGACAGATATGTTACCGAATATGTTAATAAGAACAGAGCTTTTGGCGAATTAGGTCATCCAGAAAATCCTACAATTAATTTAGATAGAGTTTCGCATCTGATTACATCATTAGACCAAAAAGGTACAACATATGTAGGTAGAGCCAAGATTTTAGATACTCCTAATGGGAAGATTGTTAAAGCATTTATCGACGGTGGATGTATGTTAGGTGTATCAACAAGAGGATTAGGTTCTTTAAAACAAGATGGTCAATATTCAGTCGTTCAACCAGATTACAAAATTATGACTGCGGCAGATATCGTTGCGGATCCTTCTGCTCATGAAGCTTTCGTTGAAGCTGTTATGGAATCAAAAGAATGGGTCTGGAATAATGGTGCAGTAAAAGAAGTAACTATTGATTCATATAAGAAGAAGCTAACCACATCAAAAAGATTACAAGAAGATAAGATTGCCATTTTTACAGACTTTCTTTCGAGATTGTAAATTTAATAAATAAATTAAGAATATAGGAGAATAATTAATGGAAAACAAACAAGATCCATTTGATTCAATCTTCGAAGGCATCGATCTTCCGGAAGATTTTACTGCTAAGTTGAAGACAGCATTCGACTCAGTAGTGGCTCAAAAAGTACAAGAAGCAACAAAATTAGGTCCTGTTGATACTCCACCAGAAGCTTATGCGATTGGTATGAGTGCTGCAATGAAGCAAACTGGTGACGCACCACCTCTCTCAAAGAAAACTATTAGAAAAGCGCATGACATTGCGAAGGGAATCATGAAAACATCAGGAATAAAAGAAGCCGAACACGAAATGGAAATGGAAGATGAAGATGAAATGGTTACCGAAGTAGACGAAGTAGAGCTAGATCCACAAGAACTTGCGAAGGATCCTGATATCAGAAAGATCCTAACAGCTCTTAAGATAACTCCTCAGCAATTCGCAGTTTCTCTTCTAAGTTCCATCAAAGATGTTGAAACAAACACCATTGCCGATGATTCATTCAATGTAATGATTTCAATCTTATCTGCTATTGCTGATGATTCTATTGTTGCAGCAAAATTAGCGAAAGCTTTGAAAGATATTGAAACTGAGAAAAGCTCAGAAGAGCCAGCGGCGGCTGCGCCAGCTGATAACATGAAACAAGTTAATGCTGAAAATGCTGAACTCGAAGTCTACGAGAATGTTATTGCATCAGTAGATAAGTATCTAACTTATGTTGCCGAATCGTGGTTAGAAGATAATACATTGGCTGTTGAACAAGGCCTGAAGATTGAAATTATGGAATCTTTCTGGTCTGGTTTAAAGACTATGTTTGTCGAACATAATATAGCTATTCCTGCGGAAACTGATGTTGTTGACGTTCTTGAAAGAAAAATTGTCGATTTGCAATCTACAATTTCTGAAGAAAAAACAGCTTTCGTTGTTGAGTTAACCGAACAAAAACAAAAATTCGAAGAGAAGTTAAATACAGAGATTAATAAATCAATCGTTTACAAGAATAGAGCTGAAGAATCAACAAAGAAAGCTATCTTTGAAACGGTTTCGAAAGAACTTACTCTAACACAAAAAGAAAGATTCGCAAAGTTAACAGAATCTGTGACTTATGAATCAAAGAAGTCCTACGAAGAAAAATTAAAAGATATCGTAAGAAATGCCTTCGAGTCTGCAAGAACAAAGAAGAAATTAACTGAAGATTCTATGATTAGTGTCTCTGATGATACACAAATTATCGCCGACGATCCTATTATTAATCTTTATTCGCAAGCAATTTCGAATAATCTCAAGTTTTAATTTTTAATAAATACTAATATAAATTCATTTCTTAAAGGAGAAATATGTCAAACAATCTACAAACCAAATGGAAGGCAATTCTAGAACACCCAGAAGTCGCCCCAATCAAAGACGCTTACAAGAAGCAAGTTACTGCTATTCTATTAGAAAACCAAGAAAAGGCTCTATCAGAAACACGAAAGCTAATTACCGAAGCTGGCGTACCAGCCAACGTTTCTGGCGGAGTTGACAAATTCGATCCAATTCTAATTTCTCTAGTTCGCAGATCCATGCCAAACCTAATGGCTTATGATATCTGTGGCGTTCAACCAATGAACATGCCAACAGGTCTTATCTTCGCCATGAAGTCAAAGTATGGTTCCGGCGCAACTGGTCCTCTAACTTCAACCGAAGCTCTATTCAACGAAGCCGACACCGACTTCGCCGGAACTGGTACTCACGTTGCTGATACCTTCACTTCTGGAAATGTTCTAAATACATTCGGTACTGGTCTAAGCACTGTTTCTGGCGAAGGTTTCTCCCCACTAAACATGGGCTTCTCTATCGAGAAGGTTACCGTAACAGCTCAAACTCGTGCATTGAAGGCTGAGTATTCACTAGAACTAGCTCAAGATTTAAAGGCTATGCACAATCTAGATGCGGAATCTGAACTCGCGAACATTCTTTCAACCGAAATTATGGCTGAAATTAATCGTGAAGTTATCAGAACCCTATATAAGATTGCTAAGGCTGGTGCTGCTTCTGGTACAACCACAGCTGGGTTCTTCGACCTTGATACCGACTCTGACGGACGTTGGTCAGTTGAGAGATTCAAGGGTCTAATGTTCCATGCTGAAAGAGAAGCGAACCAAATCGCTCGTGCGACACGTAGAGGAAAGGGTAATATCATTATCTGCTCTTCAGACGTTGCTTCTGCTCTAGCCATGGCTGGTAAGCTAGATTATTCGCCAGCTCTTTCTACCGATCTAACTGTTGATGACACTGGCAACACCTTTGCTGGTATTCTAAACAATAAGTACAAGGTCTATGTCGATCCGTACTTCTCGGTTGCTTCTGGTGGGTCATTCTCTGACGTTATGGTAGTTGGATACAAGGGTTCCAATGCTTATGACGCTGGTTTATTCTATTGCCCATATGTACCTCTACAAATGGTTCGTGCGGTCGATCCTGATACATTCCAGCCAAAAATCGGATTTAAAACACGATATGGCATGGTCGCGAATCCTCTATCTGGTGACGGTAGCACGTTGGCTGCAGCTTCCAACGATTATTATAGACTCGTCAAAATTAAAAATATTCTCTAAATTAGAGGATAGCAATAAACTAAGGGAACCTTCGGGTTCCCTTTTTTTGTCTAGAAATTGTTATTTCACTAAATAAGAATGAGGATACTAGATGCAACTAACATCCAATACCCTCTAAACACACAAACTACGAGGAATAGATTATATGTCTAAAACTATTTATTACGTCTACGCATATTTGCGTTCAAACGATTCCCAAACTGCCTCCGCAGGAACTCCATATTATATTGGTTATGGTAAAGGCCAAAGAGTATACAATAAACATAGAATCCCAGTACCGAAAGATAGATCTAATATTATCTTTCTACATGAGAATCTATCTGAAGAGCAGGCAAAAGATCTAGAAATCCAAGAAATATTTAAGTATGGAAGAAAAGATCTAAGAACTGGAATACTAACTAATCTGACAAATGGTGGTGAAGGTGTTAGTGGTATGATTCATTCGGAAAACACTAAGAAGATTATGTCTGAAAAGAAATCTGGTGACAACAATCATTTCTACGGTAAAACGCACTCAGAAGACGCGAGAAAGAAAATTTCTGAATCAAAGAAAGGTAAACCTGGTCCTGGAAATTTTAGAGGGAAATCGCATTCTGAAGAAACTAAACGAAAAATAGCAGAATATAATATTAATCGTTCCCAAAAACAAAAAAACTCATTCGTTAAATCTGCTATCGGCACCCGCTGGTTCCATAATCCCATAACTCTAGTGACTATCAGGTGCCTTCCAAATGACAGTCCACCAGGATTCTTTCCTGGTAGAATTCTGAAAATACCTAAATAAGAATAGGAGAAAATATAAAAATTTATGAACCTAGAAAATTTCAGAAAAGATTATCTCAAGGTAATCACAGAATCGACCGATACAGATCTCAAAGCTTATATCAGATCGATTGTTGAAGAAGTAATGAGAGAAGGTCGTATGCATGCGGCCGATAAACCAGGATACGCAAAGATAGGTAAAGAAACTGCTGCCGCTGTCGATGTTATGATGCCAGGTGCATTTATTAACGTCTCTATGATTCCTACGGAATATGATCTCGTCAAGATTGAAGCCGCATTGAAAGCTGCTAAAAAAGAGATGAAGGATGAATATAAGGAATTCATTGGCGGCATGCAATATCAGGCCCAGAAAAAATTACTTTCAAAATATAATAATATTGACAATCTTAACCTAGCAAACGATTTCTTAAATTATTTAATGGATAACTAGACAATTTCACATCACACAAGCATCCTAGTAATACCAGTTGATGCAGAAAAAGCTGGTTTCCAACAAAAAACTTATAAAATAGTTTTTGATAGTGAAGTTTAAAAAAAATAAAAAATAACAGGAGTATATATGAACCTAGAAAATTTCAGAAAAGATTATCTCAAGGTAATCACAGAATCGACAGTTGATGCGAATCTTAGAAAATATGTCAGATCAGTCGTAGAAGACACACTTACAGAAGGAGTAAAGTCTAAAGATTATAATGTTTCTAAGAAACATAATATTCATGCTGGAAATTATCCTCTTATTCTTAACGCAGTAAATACACAATCAGGAAAAAAGAAGTTATCAATAAATATGTCCGCGAAAGAATCCGATCTAGATAGAATGGAAAATGCTCTACAGAAAGTCTTAGATAACTTGAAAAAACTCACTAAAGACACACTTGGAGAAGGAGTACAGTCTAAAAATTATAATGTTTCTGAGAAACATACTATTAGTGCTGGAAATTATCCTTTTATTCTTAAAGCAGTAAATACACTATCAGGAAAAAACAAGTTATCACTAAAGATGTCCGCGAAAGAATCCGATCTAGATAGAATGGAAAATGCTCTAGAAAAAAATCCTAAAGATGAGACCGTCTTATCTAAGTTGAGATCGAGACTCACTGAAGCACATGATGGCGATCTTTTTGCAGATACTTATCCAGGGCCGATCCCGTTCACTATAGCCGCTCTCGAAAAGGTGACAGGCTATGACTCAAATGATGTCAACATTCTTGACATGATTGGAGGATCGTCGGAGGAAATGATGGACTTCAATCTTGACGAGATTGAAGTTGCATTAAAGACTCTTAGTAACAAGATATCTAAGGAAAAATATAATGACTTCATTGACGGCGATGAAGATGATCAGGAACAAATACTTTTCGACTATAAATCAATTACTAATCTTGATGACGCAAGCAAATTCTTGAATTGGGCAGTCAACACTTAGGCATCCTATATGAACCTAGAAAATTTCAGAAAAGATTATCTCAAGGTAATCACAGAATCGACCGATACAGATCTCAAAGCTTATATCAGATCGATTGTTGAAGAAGTTATGAAAGAAGAAGATGACGATGACGATGGTAACTCAAGTATTGAAGACATGATCGAAAGGACAGGAGGGTATGTACCTCATCCATCGAGTATTCCTCGGAACAAATCATATTCTGATTATAAAAAGGTTAGCGCTGCGGCGGAGCGTATTGAAAACAAGCTGTCTAATGACGATTATTTTGACTTCATTCACGGCGTGCCAGTCGGTGCCGGTGGACTAGGTGGAGCGATGGATCGATCCAAGATTATTGATAAATATAAAGATGGTACACCATTCAAACAAGATCTTCAGATGGTGAACGATTTTCTTAACTGGTTAAAAACAAGCAGCTTCAGAGGCGCTTTCGGAAAAAAACAGAATAGTATTAAAAATATATGAAGATGGTGTCTTACCTCATTGGTAAGATTTTAAAAAACAAACCGTCAAATTGGGCGCATCAAAATTTGCTCCAAAAGACGATTACTACACTTTAAATTATGATTAGATTAAATCTATAAGTATGATGAGAAGCTCCGGGAGCTTCTCAGTCTTTTAGTACCAATCTACGATCTTATCGGCAATTCCATACTTTACTGCTTCTTCTGCGGATAACCAAACATCATGCGGGGGAAGCAGAATTTCTCTGATCTTCTTTTCATTCATTCCTGTGCACTTCTTATAATGATTAAGCATTCTGCTAGTAGTTAATTCAAACTCCTTATTTCTTGCATACAATTCATGTTCTTTTCCATACGATCCCCAGGAGAATTGGTGTGAGAGAATAGATGTATTCTGAGTAACAAATCTCTTTCCTTTCTTACCTGCCATAAAAATCGTGAGTCCCGCAGAAGCAATTGTTCCAAGACCGAAAGTTGCTATATCGATTTCAGAAGATTTCATCACATCAATTAAAGCGAATCCGGAGCACAGATCTCCGCCAATCGAATTAATCATCATTCGAATTTCAGTAGATTCTTTAAGAACACGAAAATTGAAATTTCTTTCTACAATATATTTAATTGCATCAGAAGTATTTTCGTTTTCTATCTCACCCGAAAGTAAATAATATCCCGCACCTTCAAATGAAATATAAATCTTAGGAATGTCTGATTGTGAATTATTATTTTCCATTAGTATCCTCATTTAATTTGTGGACTCGAACTCTAACAGAAATATTTATAGCAATAAGTGGATTAAAGACGGAAGATCTTAATAGAATCTAATCTTGTTCGATTTCTTCTTCCCTTCAGTTTGAGATGTGGGTAAGAATAATGATAGAATCTCGTCAAAAGTCGTTTCGTTAGTCTTGATCCTGACCGAAAGAGACTCTTTCGTGTAGATCGAGAAATAATTATCAGAATAAGTTACTTGCATTGCATATTCTCCTGTAAAACCTTTATTAGAGCTAATTCTTTTGCTTTTGCTTCTATATCTAGATAGATATCTTCACCATAATCTGTAGGCAGTGTATTTATATAATCCGAATGTGCAGTACGATTACAGTTAATACTTTCGTGTAGGGCTTTCGATTCAGAATAATGAAACAGAGGAATAGATTTCCAAGTCGAACCAGCCATAGAAAAAGCTTCTTCTTCAGTTAATCTCCAATCGTCACGACCATTATATAAGGAATGGTGAAAAAAATCAAACGTAACAGGAATATTAATTTTCGAATGGATATCTAGAAATAGATCAGATATTGAATATGATGCTGGCTTGTCATCATTTTCTACAACCAATCTCTTCTGCATAGTATCAGATAAACGAAGATAAGCTGCGCAAAATCTATCAGAGACTTTTTCTGAATAGGACATTCCTACATGTATATTGATAGGATAAAAATCACTTGCTTGGAGACCCATATGATTCATAATGGAATCATGGATCTCTAATTCTTTGATGGAATTATGGACAACTGTTTCTTTCGCAGAAGCTAGCTTCACAAATGGACCAGGATGGAAAGATAATCGCATATCATATTCTTTCGCAAGAGATCCGATTTCTAGAAGAGTATTTTTGATCTTATCCCATTTAGGGAGATCTTCTAGTTTGTACTCGGAAGCCCAAGGAAACATATTAGAAGACATTCGGAAATTCTTAATATTATTTTGACCGTTCCAATCAACAATTCTCACAAGATCTGAAACATTCTCAACAATAAGATCAGATGCGTATCGGATACCTTTCTCTAAGAGGGTGGCTCGTCGCATAGTCCGATTAGTCATGATGGACAAAGAATTCTGTAAAGTCAGATTCATACAACAATATCCAGGATAGATCACGCCACTTCCTCCCATCCATAATTATCTAGAGAATAGAAAGATCTCTTAATATTAAATTCTGCGATTGCTCGACGGCAACCAGCACAAGGTTTCGCAAGTCCATGAATCATTCGATTATCGTATATATCTTTTTTCATACGACAGATATAAAGAGAAGATTTAGAAAAGTCTTCTACATCCAATTTGCGTAGCGCATTTTTAATTGCTGCAATTTCAGCATGAAGGAAAATAGATAAATTTTTATTAGCTGCATATTTTGCCTGTAAGGGAGACGATTTTAGAGAATTTACACCAATAGAAATAATTTTGTTTTTGATAACAATAGCAGCCGATACCCTGGCACCAGCAACTTTAGGAGTGGCAATTGCCACTTCTCGTAAAATGTCGAAAATCCTGTTTATTTTCAGATCACTCATAATACTATTATACCTTATCGCAAGGTAAATGTCAAATACATTTTCAGAAAATCAATTTGGAACCCAAAAATCAGTTAGCGAGGTGGTTTCCAATAATAATCATCGTATTGATCTTGAGAATATTCTTCTTCGATATCATCGCAGATCACTCGATCCAATTGTTCTGGTTTCATCTTGTCCATAATCTTCATATCTTTGAAAGTCATCATATAGTCATTATAGCCTATCCAGGAAATTTTGTCAACTACATTTCAGCCGAATTACATCTCCCGTGAGAACAAAACTACAGTCTCATCAGAATTCTCGACGTCAAGATCCCATCCGCTCTCCAGAAGAAAAGTAATCTCGGCGAGATCGTCTACAGCTACCGTCTTGGTCTTAAATAGCAACATAAATCCATTCTCCTAATTATGATTGTATCGTGAATATTTTATAAGTCAAATCAATCTTTGACTGACTAGAGAATATTTTTGAAATATTTGGTGAAATATCGAATCGCCCCAATAGAACTTTTCACATTTTTAATTTTAACAGCATCGATTCTAGTCGTACCATCTTTATCGAGAAAGATATACAACGCATCATCGTCCGAATACCAACTCATTGCCAACTCTCCATCGATGTTGAAACAGATAAAATTCAACATATTGTCACGATCGCCGCCCAAACCAGAAGTCATCGTGAAAGTTTTGGGAATTAATACGTCATTCATACTCATAGAACCATTATACCTTAGTGGAACATCAATAGCAAGGAGGCCTCGAAAGAATATCTCCTTCTGAATCAGTCACTTGCAAGGAGCCGTTGAAAACAAAGGAGATATAGATCAATTAATAATTTCGTTCCCACAGACACGAGATCTCCCAGAGACCACTGCGTTCCCAGAGACCTGAGCGAATCCTGAGACCAATGCGTTCCCAGCGACCCGAGATCTCCCATAAACCACTGCGTTCCCATAAACCACTGCGTTCCCACAGACATCAGCGTCCCCAAAGACCCGAGCATTCCCAGAGACCATTGCGTTCTCAAAGACCATAGCGTTCTCAAAGACCATAGCGTTCTCAAAGACCAATGCGTTCTCAAAGACCATTGCTTTCCCATAGACCAATGCGTTCTCAGAGACCTCTGCGTCCCCAAAAACCTTAGCGTCTCCAGAGACCTGAGCGTTCCCAGAGACCTGAGCGTTCCCAGAGACCACTGCGTCAGGACCAACGTAGGCACTATCAGTGACCGTAGCAGTATTCTGAACCCAGCCTCCTCCGTTAGTATGAACATGCCACGTCTCAAGAGTAGCGTCAGGAAAAGTAGATTTCAAATCTTCGAAT
>Ga0114966_10001160_pt1 | contig 24611 bp, 23 predicted proteins | sample M_130207_XF_Meta_FD_87029 | JGI IMG/M metagenome (GOLD analysis project Ga0114966, IMG submission 87029) | Freshwater microbial communities from Lake Montjoie, Canada to study carbon cycling - M_130207_XF_MetaG | ecosystem: Environmental > Aquatic > Freshwater > Lake | place: Lake Montjoie... | reverse complement strand
TAAAGCGCCGCTTCAGTTCGGCTCGGGTACCTACGTACCCCCGACTCCTTGATAGTTATTGACTGATATTACGCTGCAAGGGGGCGACCGGGAAACCGGTCGCCCCCTTTTTTTTATGCCCAAATGGGGAGGTGCTCAGCGGCTCGACGTGCGCCCGGCGCAAGGGCGCTTCTGTGCGTGAGAATTTTAAGCCGGAGACCGCAACCCAGCGGTCTTTTCGCTCCTAGCAGCCTGTCGGAATGAGAAAACTAAAGGCCTCTGGAAGCGATTATTGGCGAGTTTGATTTAATAAAAAGTCGAATAGTGAGCCACAAACGCCTCCAAGCGGCTAATTCCGACGGACTCCTAGCAACGATTTTGCTGACGGGACCTTATCCTAACAAATCGTGAATGGGTTATCAACCGCGGCGCCCGAGGCGGAACGACGATTCCTCGCGCGCAGGCAGGCGCGAGTTCGGAGAAGTGGGGTTTCCGGGGCGCCAAGGTTCCGGCGACACCTTTTCTTCGCGTGCACGCGCGCGCTCCGACTCGTCGGTGGGCAGGGCGACGGTGGGTCGGCGCCGGGGTTTGGACGCGGAAAAAAAGGTCAGGTATTATTTCAAATGCCTGTTGATTTAAAGATGTTGGCTTCTGAGTTGGCACGCGGGCATCTTGCTCCTGGCGGGAGCCCAAATTTCGACCGCTAGAGATATTAGCTGCCACTTGTAAAAAAATTCCTGGGACAGGTTGGGTGCGTACGGTGGTTGGCCTGATAAATTTCCCATGGTTTAAGAAAGCTCGCGGTGGGAGCGGCGGGTGGGCACCTCGGAAACCAAGCGTCGCCAGCGTTCGGCCTCTGCGCGAATCCGGTTCTCCCCTGCCAGCGGCGATCGTGAAATCGTGCAGTTTTGGTGATTTTCATCTCACTTTCGGCCGAGTGAGTAGTTTCTTAGAAACTTCATCAAAAAACTCTTTTTAAATTTTCTCTGCCTGCATGACTTGCGCTGCCGGCACCAAGAGTTCGCCAAGATCCGATGATTTCCTGCTCGCCAGAAATGGCCGGTGTTCGCGCCGCCGGTCACATTTTCCTTGCTCATCTCCGGGCGGGCCTTTCGGACTGAGGTTATTGAGGCTGTGGCATCAATTCCTGGGAAGATTGAGTTCATAAAAAGTCGACTATTGCGACATGAACACCTGCCAGCGGCTAAGTCCGAAAGATCCCTGGAGTCGCGGTTTAGTTTCCCAAAGTAGAGAAGAACTCTTTGGAGCTTCGTGGGTTTTTTCCTACGAAGGCAAGGGTCGCGGGAGGAATGGCCAGAGGGAATGGTTGTTATTTCCCCTCCGCTTTTGGCGCGCGCTCCCCCTCCATTTATCCTGAAATTATCCTCAGGGAATATCGTGGGACGTTCCATCACTGCTCACGGCGCGCCCTGCGTTTTCGTCGATCTGGGAGACCGTGCGATCGATCAAAGGAATCAACGTGCAAGCAATGCAGAGAGCCTCGAAGGCGATTGCTCGGTCGGACATCGTGGCTAGGCCTCGCCGGTGGTTTCCGATATTTTGAAGTCATCTTCCGGCGATCGGGAGGCGCGCGTTCATGGCGCTGGGCGGAGAGGCGGTTTTCGAGAGGGGAAGCTGCGAAAGAGGGGTTAAGACGGTTTTTGTTCGTGTTTTGACGGCTTTATCCATGAAACCAACGTCATGGTTCCTGTCTCCTTAGGAAAACCCGAGAAAACAACTGAGCGGGCCGTGGCCGCGGTGGTTTCGGTGCTGGGTGTGAGCAAGGTCTATCAGCGGGGAGGTACGATCCGCTCCTGGCTGGCACGGGGGTTAGGTCAAGGCGTGGCGGTTCCCGCGAAGGATGCGCCGGATGCGGTGGTCGCGCTTCGCGATGTGTCGTTTTCGGTCGCACGCGGGGCGGCCTTTGGAATTATTGGTAGGAATGGGGCGGGGAAAAGTACGCTGCTCCAGATTCTCGCGGGTACGTTAATGCCCTCGGGTGGGTCCTGTGCGGTTAAAGGACGAGTGACGGCGCTGCTGGAGCTGGGGTCGGGCTTCAATCCGGAGTTCACCGGCAGTGAGAATATTTTTCTATCAGGGGCGATTCTTGGAATCTCGCGGGAAGAAATGACCGCCAAGTTTGCCGAGATTGTCCGGTTTGCGGATATTGGGGATTTCATCCACCAGCCGGTCAAAACGTATTCAACTGGCATGATGATGCGGGTCGCGTTTGCGGTCGCGATTTCAGTCGAACCAGATGTGTTTATCATTGATGAGGCGTTGAGTGTGGGGGACATCCTTTTCCAGCAAAAATGCAGCCGGCGTCTTAACGAGTTGGTGGCGGGTGGCGTCACTCTTTTGGTGGTCACGCATGATCTCTCGTTCGTGCTGAGCATGTGTCAGCGGGCCGTTTGGTTGGATCAGGGCAGGGTAAGATTTTTAGGTGAGGCAGGCGCGTGTGTGCGTGAGTATGTGGCGGCGATGGCGGCAATTTCGGGCAATGCCCCTGCGCCGGTTGTGGTGGCGGGGAGTTTCCCGGAGCAGCCGCTCCCAGACTGTCCTGAGCTTCGTTTGGACGACAAGGAGCGGCTAGGGGATGGGGGGGTGCGGGTGGCGCGGGCTTGGTTGCAACAGGGAGATGGTGGGGTGGGTGGAACCTACCGGAGCAGAGAATGGGCGAGCGTGACGTTGCTCTTGAGAGCGGAGCAAGCGGTGAGCGGCGTGAGCGCCGGCTGCGAGCTGCGCAATCGGCATGGGCAGGTGATTTTCGCGACAGGCCTGCGGGTGGCGCAGCGCTTGGTGGAGGCACTGCCGACGGCGGGCGCGTGCTTGGTGACGATCCGGTTTTGCCTCGAGCTGCAGGCAGGTCAATACACGCTGGACGTGGGTTGCGGCGCGGGCACCGATGCCGACAACACGTGGGACCGGGTTTTAAATGTGGCGGTGGTGGAAGTTTCCAACCCTTCGGATCAGGAGGTTATTCACGGGCTGGTGCGCCTGCCCTACGAGATTACGGTGGCTCGGCCACGGGTGTGAGAATCGGCCGCGTCGGCTCCCGGCCAGATTATCGCCAGAGGATCCAGCCGTCGTCGGCCCTGCTTCTTCGCCGGCGGCGGTCCTTCGCCCGCCTCAAGGTATTTGGTCGCCGTCTCGCGGTGCCTGCCCGCTTTCATCGCTGCGGTGCGGCGCACGCCGGACTTCGCCTATGGATAGATCGTCCGATGGGTTCATCATTCGTGGGTAGGGTTGCTCGGGCATCATGAGTCCCCGTGGGCCCCGAGCCTCACCCATGTCCGACCAACGGCGCTTTATTAATCACTGGCAGAAGTGCCGGATTCAGAATGTCGGCGAGCTGGTTTCTGAACGTCGTTCGACGGGCCCCCGCTTGGCCCAGAGATTATGGGGTTACCGCCAGCCCTGATGGGAAAAAAAGGGCATCCGTTTCGGCGAAACTGCCCAGCTTGGAACTATGACGATGACCATGACGCGACCCGAAAATGAGTGAGGAATGGGTTGGCCGGGAAAAGGGGGTACAAGGGGGGCAATTAAAACGGGCCGAGGAGTCTGTCGGATTGAGACCGTAGAAATCTTCTGGAGCCGCACCGACGCACCACGTCCGGATCCATGGAGACTGCGCGGCGCCGCGCTGCTGCTGGTCGTGAACGCCGCACCGACGCGCCACGTCCTGATCCATGGAGACTGCGCGGCGGACCGCAGGGCTCGACGGGTTTGCGAGTTGAGTCTGAAAGGCGGGGAGGTGGCGGGGAGGTCAGATAACCTCCGCGAAAGATTTGCGAAGGAGGGCGAAGAAGACGGCACCAAAAATGAAGATGCTGATACCGCTGGCATAAACCAAGGCGAGTTTATCGAAAGCCATGGGCTGGTGCCAAAGAACGCTCCTTCTCGCGAGGTCGACGATCTGAAAGAGAGGGTTTAGCCTGAGCAGGTCGAGTTCGGGAGGGATTTTTTCGGGGGGAAAGGTGATGGCGGAGGCAAACATGAGAGCGGTGGAGGCAAAGGCGGTGACTTGGCCGATATCGCGGATGAAGACGCCGAGGGCTGCCAGCATCATCGCCACGCCGAGGGCGAGCAGGAGGAGGGGTAGAACGAGCGCGGGGAGCCACAAGGCGTGGAGCGTGAGACCGGCGGTGCCGAAGGCGCTACCGCCCAGCACCAAGATGAGGCTGACGCCGAGGTGAAACGCGGTGGCGCCCATGTGGGCGACTGGCAGAACCTCGAGTGGGAAGACGACCTTTTTAACAAAGTTAGGGTTCGCGGTGATGACCCCGGGAGCCCAGCTGAGTGTTTCCGAGAAGACGTGAAAAAGCGCCAGGCCGAGAAACATGGCCAAGGAAAAGTCGTAGCGCGTCTCACCCGGCAGGACGGCGAAACGTTGGTTGAAGAAGATGCCGAAGACGACGAAGTAAAGCGCCAGCATGGAGAGCGGGTTGATGAGGGCCCAGAGTGCTCCGAGTCGGCTGCCGCGGTGGCGGAGTTCGATGTTGCGGTGCGTAAATTGGCGGACCAGATCGCGACGATACCACAACCCCATGACCATGCGGAAGGGATCGATGATCAGAGCGAGGAGAAGCGTTTTCGAGAGCGGTAGGCTCATGGTTTTAGATTAAAGAGCGAGTGGCTGGATCGGACAACCCTGAAGCGGATCCGACCAAAAACCAGACAATCAACGGGGGGCGGGCGGGTCTGGCTTTACAGGAGGGCGCTGGTGGGTGGGTGAGATCGCAGCGTGGCTTGAACGTCGTCGTGCGAGTAGGTGGTAATGGCGCACACCTCGTCATTGACGCCATGGCTAACGAGCCAACGATCTTGCGACCAAGCTGCCCCGCAAGGGTAGATAACCTCGCCTACGGCGGAGTTCAGCCGTTCGTAAGCTCGCGGTTGGATTGGTCCCAAGGCAATGGGGAGCGGCCGGATCGGCTGGGTGGTGGGCTCGAAGGGAGGGGAACTAGCGAAGGAGTAAACGGCGGCGGAGTATCGATAACCCTCGGGGGCGTCGTGGACCGAGTGGCAAAAGTTCCAAAAGACGTCGTCGACGCGGCAAGGCGGAGCACCGCCGCGAAGTCCGCCGTGGGTGGCGGGATACTCGGCAAGCGCCCAGTCAGATGAAGCGCAGGGAGACAGCAAGATGTCGGCCTCTCCCGCCATTGAGAATTGAAGGATACGATGGGGCAAAATGGAATATACGGCGAAGTAGTGATCGGGGGCGCCCGCGTCGAAGAGGGTCCAGTTTTTCTCTAATTTCCGGCGTTCTCCGTTCAGGATGAGTTCGCGGGCCGCACCTCTGGGCTGGAGGGAAGCGGGATCAAGTTCCTGCAAGAATTGGTAATTGCGGGGCTCGTGCCACCCCGAGTTCCAGTAAATGAAGACGCGGCCCGCAAAGCGGTAGAGACGTGGGTCGGCGAACCAATGGGTGGCGACGGTCGGATAAAGGGTTTTAGCGCGAAAGTGAAGGAGATCGCTCAGCGGGAGGTGGGATCCGGCGATAACCTCGAGGCGGGGGCTGAGTCGGCAGAGGCCGATACGCCGGGCGCCCTCCGGGGTGACGAGACGGAAGGCGAAGATCCAGTTGTCGCCGTCTTGGAGGAGTCCGGGGTTGAAGGCGCGCACGGGGCCCTGTTCGGCAAAGTGCTGCCAAGACGGCGGTATGAGCGCGTTGGTCTCGAAAATATGGCAGACGGGGGGCGGACGGGTCATTTATGCGTTGAAGAACTGGCGAATGGCGGCGCTGACGATATCGACCTGTTCCGCGGTGGTATGGGGACCGATGGGTAAGCTGAGCACTTCGCGGGCGAGTTGTTCCGCGAGCGGAAAATCTCCTGGCTTCCAACCGTGACCGGCATAGGCAGTGCAAAGATGGGGTGGCGTCGGGTAGTGGATTTGGGTGCCGATCCCGGCTGCGGAAAGGTACTTTTGGAGGGCGTCGCGACGTTCGGTGCGGATGACGAAAAGATGCCAGACGGGCTCGGCCCAAGACGGCACGTGAGGGAGTTGGAGGCCTCCGAGGCTTTTGAGTTGGGTGTGATAACGTGCCGCCAGCGCGACGCGTCGACCATTCCACTCGGCCAGTTTGGGTAATTTAGCGCGCAAGAAGGCGGCCTGCAGCTCGCTGAGGCGTGAGTTTAAGCCGAGGTATTCGTGTTGGTAGCGGACTTTTGAACCATAATTGCGGAGGTGGCGGATTTTATCGGCGAGGACGGGGTCGCTGGTGGTGACGGCGCCGGCGTCGGCCAAGGCCCCGAGATTTTTGCTTGGGTAGAAACTAACGCCCGCGGCGTGGCCGAGGGCACCGGCGGCGTGGCCGTGGCAGCGGGCGCCGTGGGATTGCGCTGCGTCTTCGAGGACGAAAAGCCCGTGCTGGGCGGCGATGGCATTGATCGCCGGCATATCTGCGGTTAAGCCGTAAAGATGGATGGGGAGGATCGCCTTCGTGCGGGCCGTGATCAGCGCGGTGAGGCGGGCGGGATCGAGGTTGAATGTGGTGGGATCGGGTTCGCAGGGTACGGGGGTCGCACCGACGTGGGAGACGGCGAGCCAAGTGGCGATGTACCCATGGGCTGGGACGATGACCTCATCGCCTGGGCCGACGCCTTGGGCGAGCAAGACGAGCTGCATCGCCTCGAGACCGTTGGCGACACCCACGCAATGTTTCACGCCCACGCTGGCAGCGTATTCTGTTTCAAAGCAGGTCAGCTCTTGGCCGAGCAACAGCCAACCCGAGTTCATGACGCGGTGGTAGGCGTCGTCGAGCTCACGGCGGAGCTCCTCATAGGCGGGTTTGAGATCGAGAATGGGAATGGTCATGCGGGCGATTCTGAAGAGCGGTGGGCCGATGAAGACCGCGAACCCGGATCAGATAAATTTCAATTTTCGGGCGGCAAATAGAACCATGCGCAGCAAAAGCCAACCATGACGCCACCGCTGGATATTGGTCGTCCCGTAGGTGCGTTCTCGGTAGCGAATCGGGACATCGGCGATACTCAGGTTGAGCTTGGCCGCACCAAAAAGAAGATCGAAGTCGCCGAAAGGATCGAAGTCGCCGAAGTAGTTACGATGATAGGCGATGCGCTGGTAGTGCTCGCGAGTGAGGACCTTCGTGCCGCAAAGGGTATCTTTGACGGGTTGGCCGAGCAACCAGGTAAAGACGAGGCTGAACATTTTATTGGCGCAGAGGTTGAGAAACTGCATGGCCTTTTCATCCATCGGGTAGACGAGCCTCACGCCGTTCGCGAACTCGGCGCGCCCCGTGGCGATCACCTCGTAGAACTTGGGTAATTCTTCCGGGGGCATGGTGAGATCCGCGTCGAGGATCATGAAAATATCGCCCGTGGCCACGGCAAACCCGGCGCGGACGGCATCGCCCTTGCCCCGACCGGTCTGTTGAAGAATTTTGATATTCCTATCGGGGTGCGCGGCGGCGACTCGTTGGATTTCCTCCCAAGTGTGATCGCGGGAGTGTCCCTCGACGAAAATCAGTTCAGTACCAGCGCCCATCTCGGCGGTGCGCGTGACGGCGGCGGAAATGTTGCCGGCCTCATTGCGTGCGGGAACGATGACCGAGACCGTCAAAGGACGGGGTGCATGAATGGCTGCGCGGCGAGCGACGCAGAAGACTGTGAGTCACAGCCACTGCAAAAGGGGGGCGAGCCAGCGATTGAGGAATGGGCCCAGCCCGCCGGCCCGAAAGGGCAGCAGAATTCGCCCCTGCCCGCTCACGGGTGACCAACCGCTGAGGTGGAGCAGGTTCAGCACGTCGGAGGACGCGAGCCAGCTGTTTTGAGGCTGGGCGGCCTTGAGCCCGACGGCGCCGGCCAGGGCGAGCAGCGGTCGCCACAAGGTATTTTGAAAATTGACGATGAGCCGGGTGCCAGGGTGAGAAACGGAGTGAAGCCGCTGAAACATCGCCTGAACATCGGCGGCCAAGTTGAGCGTATCGGAGATGATAATAACGTCAAAAATCCGGTGGGTACCATCGTCGTGGGTGAGGTTAAGAAGTTCGCCCGGTTGTACGAAGAAGGCTCCCGTGGGGATTCGGGCGCGGGCGGCGGCGATTTGAGTTTCGGACAGGTCCACGCCGGCTTTAGCAGAGGCGCGGAGCTGGGCCAGCAATTCGCCAGAGCCGCAGCCGATTTCCAGCACGCTGGCATCGGGCGGAATGAGCAAGTTGTAATATCGAGCGAGACAGGTGCGATAAGCGCTGGCGCCGGCTTGGGTCCGGGTGGGAGCGGAGTCGTAGAATAGGCGAACACCCTCGAGGTGTTCGCGGGCGAGAGCGGAGAGATGGGCTGGCATATGAGTTCGTGGCGGTCGAGAAGCGCCTCGAGTCGGGAGGTTGGGGTGGGTGGGCGGATGGGCTCAAGACTTATGGGTTGCAATCGCTCGGGAATTCCCGCGCTCTGGCGATTTATTCTGAGGATTTTCATGGTGTCTTCCGGCGTAATTTTTCTGCGGGTGCAAGTGCGTGCCGGTTTCGCGCTTGTGGTCCTATTGATGACGGCGGATCTGCGCGGGCAAACGGGGGAAATTGCGGGGACGCTACCGGAAGATTTTTTACCGGGGTTGCGGCCGATTTTGGCGGAAGCGATGCAGCGCTCGCCCCAATTATTGGCGGCGGAATTTGACCGGGCTGTGCAGGAAGCCCGGATTTTGGGGGCGGATTCGGCGCGTTTGCCGAGTTTACGAGGGGTGGCGGAGTACGCGAGCAACCAGACGGCGATCTCGAGTAGTAACAGCTCCTCGAGTCGGGCGAATGGATTTTTCTATCGTTTTGAGGCGAGCCAAGCGATCTTCCATTGGGGTGCTTTAAAAAACCAAAGTGAGGCGGCCCGCCTTAATCTCCGGGTGGCGGAGCGTAACTTTGCGCTGGTTTACCGGGAACTGGCGGTCGTCTTGAGGAAAGCTTATCTGGCGATGGTGATCGAAAAAGCGAGATTGCGGCAGGGGAGGGAAGCGCTCCGTCTGCTGCGAGAAGATATCGCGAGTGCGCTGGACAAACAAGAGCGGGGGTTGATTGCGCCGGCGGCGGTGGAGGGTGACAAGCTGCGCGCGCGGGAGTTGACGCTGGAGCTGGCTCGCGGTGAATTGGAGGCGTCGTCGAACCGGCGTCGTTTTGCGCGGCTGGCGGGCATGGCGGAGTTGGCGGAGGAGGCGATTCCGAATGAAATTCCCACCCCGGTTTTTTCTCCGGTGCTGGCGACGGCGCTGGCGGCGACGTTGTTGCGTGATGGGGCGAAGAGCACGCTGGAGTACGAGATTCACGATATGAAAGTGCGTGAAGCGCTGCTGCGGCTCAAAATTGAGCGGACGCGCCTGTTGCCGAAGGTTAATGCGGGAGCGGCTTTCAGCTTGGAAAATTCCACGGATGTTAACGGTAATTCGGTAAACCAACAGGCCTTTCAGCGGCGGGCGGTAAGCGTGGGCGCGCAGTGGAATATTTTTGATGGATACGCGAGCCGAGGCGTGATTCGCGAGGCGTTGGCGGCGCAGCGGTTGCATGAAAAGAAGCTGACGGTCGTCGCCGACGAGATTCTCCAAAATGTGCAGATTTTAGAGCGGACGTTGCCACTGGATGCGGAGGCGCTGGCGATTAGTGAAATCCGGCGTTTTCTTGCCCTGGAAACGAAGCGGCGGATCGCGGAGGAAGCGGCGCTGGGCAATCTTCCGAAAGGAGATATTGAGCGTGCCCAAGTCGGCGTTTTCCAAGCGGAAGCCGCGAGTTTTAGTGCGCGCGCGGCCCTTTTGGGTCATTGGTGCGAATTCGTTTCTCTCGCTGGTCAAGATCCCGTGCTTAACCAAATATCAGCCCGCTATGTTCACGAAAAAAAATAACGGCCGTGTGCTCGTGAATCTTGCTCTGGGCCTCCTGGTGGCGGCGGGTGTGGCCGTGGGGCTTTTTAGGGGCTTCCAAGGGACCGCGCGGGTGGAGGCGGTGAAGCGGGATAACGCGGTGGACGCGGTGACGGGAAATGCCCGGGTGGATGCCGATGGTGGTTTGCGGGAACTGTCGAGCGAGGTCGCGGGCAGGGTGGTTTGGTGCGAAGGGATCGATCCGGGGCACGTTTTTAAGCTGGGTGATAAGTTGGTGCAACTCGACACGGCCGATCTTGATCGGCGGATCGCGGAGACGGAGCGGAATTTCCAGAGCGGGAAGGCACGCGCCCAATTGATTTTGGAAAATAATCCAGAGCGGAAAGTAGCCGAAGAGATGCTGGCGAACGCGCGGCGGCTCCGTGATCGCGGTGATGCCTCCGACGAGCAGGTGCGTGGCTACGAGCGGGCGCTCGCGGCCATTGAGACGCGTTTGAAGGTGACCGAGTTTGACGATAAAAAGGCGGAGGTGGATTTTCGCGCGGCCATGGAAGAGATGCAGTTGCAGCGAGAGAAAATGACGATTCGAGCGCCCGCGGATGGCACGATCGAAGGCGCGCTGACATGGCAGGGTGCACTGATCAACGCGGGGAAGGTGGTCGGTACTTGGTATTCGAATACGCGGGTGGTGACGGTGAAAATCAGTGAGGAGAGCTTTGGAAAGGTGAAGTTGGGGCAACCGGCCCGTCTTCGGTTGCTCACTTTTGGGTCGCAGAACTTTGCGGCGGTGGTTTCTAAATTGCACCCGTCGGCGGACGACGCGCAGCGCTTCACGGTGTTTCTTGATGTGAAAGTGGTGGCGGGTCAGCTCTTTCCGAATAGCACGGGTGAGGCGACAATCACGGTGGATCAGCGGCCCGATCAAATTATGATCCGCCGGCGGGCGTTGGTGGATAATGATAAAGTGTACATCGTCGCGGGCGGACGCATCCAGCTGCGCCGAGTTGAGGTGGGTTATGTTGCCCTGAATGTGGTGGAAGTGCGCAAGGGGCTCGAGGTGGGTGAATGGCTGGTGGTCGATCGGCTGGACGAATTCAGAGATGGTCAACGGGTGCGGTCCGAGGTGATCCCGTGATGATCGTGGACGTGCGCCGATTTATCGTGTCGTCCTGATGTCGCCGAATCTTCGCATCGCTTTTCGCTTTTTGACCGCCAAGAAGCGGGCCATGTTCATGAGTCTCTCATGCACGGTCCTCGGCGTGGGTTTGTTTATCGTGACGCAGGCGACGACGAGTGGATTCGAAAGATTTTTCACCAAGACGATCTTGGGGATTAACGGAGCGGTGCGGATCGAGGATAAAATTCAAGATACGATGCGGAGCATGGCGGCGGCGGGAGCGAGCGACTCGTATTTCGCGCAGCGTGAAGGGGTGAAGTATATTGAGGGCGTGGAGGAGGCTTTGCTTATCGCGGAGGCCGTGCGCGAGTTTGCGAACGTCCGCGGGGTATCTGCGGTGGTGCGTGGCAACGTCCAAATTACGTCGGCCTTGAAGACGGAAGATGCGCAGATTTTCGGGATCAAAATAGAAGATCATGTTCGGGTGTCGGATCTCGCCGAGCAGATTACGCGAGGGAAGCTGGACGATTTCCGTGATTCACCGAGTGGGGCGTTGTTGGGTCGGGTCTTGGCAGACCGCTTGCAGCTCGTGGTGGGCGATTCGTTTGTGCTCACGAGCCGCGGACAGTCGCGGCGGGTGCACGTCGCGGCGATTTACGAGACGGGTTATCGCGAGGTGGATAAATCGAATATTTATCTGCAAATCGGCGAGGCGCGGTCGCTGCTCAGGAGGCCGGCCGGGGCGACGTTTTTGCAGGTGAGTTTGTTTGATCCGAGTCGAGCTCCGCAAGACGCGGCGAAAATGGAGCAAGTGCTGGGCCACGGGGCGAAACCGTGGCAGGAACGTGAAAAAACGTGGTTGGCGGTATTTCGCGCGTTGCGTGTTTCCACCATGATTACGGTCTCGGTTTTCACTCTCATCGCGAGTCTCGCCATGTTTAATACGCTTGCCATGATCGTGCTTGAGAAAACCAAAGACATCGCGATTTTGCGTTCGATGGGTTATGAGCGTCGCGATATCACCCAGATTTTTTTGTGGCAGGCGGGCATCGTGCTCGCGATCGGAGCGATGGCTGGGGCGCTTTTGGGTGCGGGGGTCACTTGGTTGGTCGGGCAGGTGCCTCTGCCGATCAACGGCATCTTCAAGACGGACCGCTTTATCGTCACGTGGGACCCAAACCATTACCTTGCCGCGATTGCGACGGCGGTGGTCATGGTGATGGTGGCAAGTTTGATTCCAGCGAGACGGGCCGCGCGTCTTGAGCCGGGCGACATCGTTCGCGGCACGGCCCAATGAGTCTCGCCCCATCTTCAATCGCAGGTGAACTCGCGCTGCGGTGCACGGGGCTGCATCGCCACTTGGGGCAGGGCGAGGGCCGGGTGCACGTGCTGAAGGGCGTTTCCTTTGAGGCCCGCCGCGGTCAGGTTTACGCGATCGTCGGGCCCTCGGGTTGCGGCAAGAGCACGTTGCTCTACCTGCTCGGCCTGCTCGATCAACCGGATCAAGGTCAGATCGAGATCAATGGGAAGCTTATGTCCAATCATGACGATTTTGCGCGCACCGCGGCTCGCGGCGAGCACATCGGGTTCGTTTTCCAGTTTCATTTCCTGATGTTGGAATTTACGGCGCTGGAAAATGTCATGATGCCAATGCGCAAATTGGGTCGACTCTCGCTGGCGGCGATGACCGCGCGGGCTCACGGCCTACTCGAAGCCGTGGGCCTCGGCAGCAAGACGCATCGTCTCGGGACGCAGCTCTCGGGGGGTGAGCAGCAGCGGGTGGCGGTGGCCCGGGCGCTCGCCAACCAGCCAGCGATCTTGCTGGCCGATGAGCCGACGGGCAACCTCGACGCGAAAAACTCGGGGGTTGTTTTTGATTTGCTGACGCGCCTGGCGAAAGAGCAGGGTCAGGCCATCGTGCTGGTGACGCACAACGCGGAAATTGCCCAGCGCTGCGATTTCACCCGGCCGATGCGTGATGGCCTTTTCATCTGAAGGCGGTACCGGCGTTGTGCGACGATAAGAAGCCGTCACTTGGCTTGGTGTATGGACTAATTTCCGCCTCTGGAAAAATTCCGATGGAAATTTTGGTTTACAAGGGAAACCTCGCCCCCTTGTTTCCAACGCGATTCTGGCCATTCTCATCTCTCTCCCTTGAATCCATCCTCATCGCGAAAACAATTTTTTGGCAAGTTGCTGGGAGCCGCTGCTGCGACCTGCGTGCCGGCAGGATTGGTGGCGAAACCCATTTCCTCCGGTGTCACCGGGGTTGATGTTTCGAGGTTCGCGCGTCCGCCAGTACTTCGCCGCGATGCCCGCGCAATTGCCCGGCGGGACGATATTTAACCGGCGCGATCCAGAGCTCCCCCCTCGCCCATGTCGAAACTCTTTCCGAAATCGGCTAACAGCCTCCCGTTCCAGATAATCATCTATTTGGGCGTGGTGGTGGGGATCGCGACCGCTGGCGTCACCTATTATATGACGCCGAAGTACACTCGGGTGGGCTATGCGCCGGTGCAACCGGTCCCGTTTAGCCACGCGAAGCATGTGCAGGAAGTGGGGCTTGATTGCCGATACTGCCATTCGAACGTAGATAAGTCGTCGCACTCCAACGTGCCGACAGCGCAGACTTGCATGAATTGCCACTCGGTGATCAAGGCAAACAGCCCGTTGCTGGCCCCCATCCGAGAGAGCTACGAAAAGGGCACGGCCGTTCCCTGGGTTTGGATTCACCACACGCCCGACCACGCGTACTTCAACCATGCGGCGCACGTTAATCGCGGTGTTTCGTGCGTGGAGTGTCATGGCAAGGTCAATGAGATGGATGTGGTGGCGCACTCGCAGTCGCTGAGTATGGGTTTCTGTATCGAGTGTCATCGGAACCCCGAACTCCGGCTGCGCGATCCGAAGGACGTGTACAATCTTGATTCTCAGCGCCTCGCTGATCAAGGCGCCGCGGGTGTCAAAACGGCTGAAAAATTTGTGCACGACTGGAAAGTTAAACCTCCACAGAGCTGCTCCGGCTGCCATCGATGAAACGTAAATTTGAACATCCCGCTCCTCCGGAGTCTGAGCAGCTGACCGGTCCCAAGTACTGGCGCAGCTTGGATGAGTTGTCCGGCAGTCCCGGCTTCAAGGCCCAGATGGCGCGGGAGTTTCCGGATGGCGCCGACAATCTTGATGGGGTCGATCGCCGGCACTTCATGAAGATTATGGCCGCCTCCTTTGCTTTGGGCGGGGTTGGTTTGGCCGGGTGTCGGCGGCCGGAGAAATTTATTCTTCCCTATGGCAAATCAGTCGAAGGCGTGATTCCGGGCTTGCCCGCTTATTATGCCACAGCGATGCCGGTGCGGAAATGGGCGTTGCCGTTATTAGCGGAGACTCATCAAGGGCGTCCGACGAAGGTCGAGGGTAACCCCTCCTACGCGCCGCACGGCGGGGCGGCGTCGCTCGCTGCGCAAGCCTCCATTTTGGATCTTTACGATCCCGATCGGGCGACGGCGCACACCAAAGGCAGCGCGATTTTGAAGCGTGAGCAAGTCGATCAACTTCTCGCGAAGATCGCGGCGACGTACACGGCCACCCAAGGGGCCGGATTGGCTTTTTTGGCGGAGGAATCTTCGTCGCCCACTCGGCGGCGATTAGTGGCTGCGTTGCAGGCGAAGTTTCCCCGCGCGGTCTGGTCGGAGTACGAACCGGTGGTGGATGAACCTCCAGTGGCGGCGGCTCAGGCGGTCTTCGGATCGGCGGTTAAGCCCCTCTACGATTTTGCGAAGGCCAAGCGGATTGTTTCCCTCGAAGCCGATTTTTTACAGGCGGAGGCAGGCAGTCTCTACTACGCGCGTGGCTTTTCTAAAGGCCGGCGGGTGACGAAAAAGTCGGACCCGATGAATCGTCTTTACGTGGCGGAGAGCGGTCTGTCCCTGACCGGAAGCATGGCGGACCACCGCCTTCGTTTAGCTTCGGCTCATGCGTTGGCGTTGGCGGCGAAACTCGCTGCGGCCGTTTATCCAGAGGCGGCGCAGACCCTTGAGCCCGTTTTTCAGGGGTTGACCGTGACCCAAAAGTGGGTTGACGAGTGCGCCGCTGATTTGCTCGCGCATCGTGGCGAATCCGTGGTGATCGCGGGGGCGCACCTTCCGGCTGAAGTCCACGCAATCGTTTACGGGATCAACGCGGTCATCGGGGCTATCGGGGAAACCGTTAAGTTTATACCGGCGGAAGTCACGGCGGGGGTAGTTTCCATTGGCGCGCTCGCGAAGGCAGTGAAAAGCGGTAGCGTAAAGACATTGTTCGTTTTGGGCGGGAACCCCGTTTACAACGCGCCGGCAGACTTGGATTGGTCGAACCTGCAGAAGTCCGTTAAAGAAGTCGTTCGGCTTGGTTATCACGTGGACGAGACTTCGATGGCGGATGCCGCGAGCACCACGCATTTGGCGCGGTCCCATTATCTGGAGTCGTGGGGCGATGTGCGTGCCGTCGATGGTACTGTGTTGCCGATCCAGCCGATGATTTTACCGCTGTTTGGCGGTTTGACGGAGATTGAGATTCTCGCGCAGTTGTTGGGAATGCCTAGCGTCGATGGTTATGCGTTAGTTGCCGCCACGATGGCCGGACTCAGCGGCCCCAGCGCCAATCAAGAGAAAGTCATTGCGCGTTTCCTTCACGATGGGGTCCTCGCGGGATCAGCCCATGCCCCGGTCGATGTGCGCTTTAATGTGAACGGGGTGCGCGAGCTTTTGAGAGGCGCCAAGCCGGTGGCGGTGCTGAGTGCCGCCAACTTGGAGGTCCGGTTTGTTACGGATGCCAAGATGGATGACGGCCGCTATGCCAATAATGGCTGGCTGCAGGAATGTCCGGATCCGATCACGAAGATCTCATGGGATAATGCGATTTTGGTAAGTCCGAAACTGGGTAAGCTGTTGGGGATCGATCCGAAGGGTTCGTTGATCCAAGTGGCGAGGAAGGAGGAAGCGGATTTCACGATGGGCAAGGAGAATGCCCGCGTGTTTGAGCTTTCGGTGGGTAGCAGGAAGATCCGTGGCCCCGTGCATATCCAACCGGGCCTCGCTAATTTTACGGTGCTTGTGCCAGTTGGCTATGGTCGCGGGTTGAAGCATTTCCACGTAGGGAAAGACGCTGGCTTTAATGCCTATCCGCTGCGGACGACAGATTCCCTGCACTTCGTGGCGGGCGCGAAGTTAGGGGATACGGGCCAGCGCATGTTGTTGGCGAACACCCAAGAGCATTGGTCGATGGAGGGGCGCGATATCGTGCGCGAGGCGAATTACGAAGGGGCGAATAGTTATCAGGACGATTCGAGTTTTGTTAACCGGATTGGGATGGAATCCCACGCGCCGAGCAACTTGGGTGAAGTCGGTGAGAAAATGACGCCGCAAGAGCGGGCGACCAAGATTCCTCGCGGAAATTCGCTCTACTCGACCCCTCAGTTTGGGCGTAAGGAAGACGGCTACCACCAGTGGGGTATGTCGATCGACCTCAATACCTGCATCGGCTGCAACGCCTGCGTAGTGGCCTGCCAAGCGGAAAATAATATCCCGATTGTCGGCAAGGACCAAGTAATGCGTGGGCGTGAGATGCACTGGATTCGGATCGATCGCTACTATTCAACCGGCGACATTGATGCCGAGGCTTTTGGTGGTGCAGGTAATAAGCAGTTGCCGGGTGACTCTGATGATCCTTCGGCCCCGGTGCAGGTCTCCCTGCAGCCGATGACTTGTGTGCACTGCGAGTTGGCACCTTGCGAGGTCGTTTGCCCGGTCAATGCAACGATTCACGATGAGGAAGGCCTCAATGTGATGGCTTATAATCGTTGTATCGGTACTCGGTACTGCGCCAATAATTGCCCTTACAAGGTTCGTCGTTTTAACTTCTTCGATTGGAATCAACGTTCTTTAGATAGCCTTTACTTGGGTCAATTGGCTGATTTTGGGATGCCGGAATTGGTTAAGTTGGCAAAGAACCCGGAGGTTACGGTGAGAATGCGCGGCGTGATGGAGAAGTGCACGTATTGTGTGCAACGTATTCAGAATGGGAAAATCCAGCACAAGGTGAAGATGGCCAAGGCCGGTACGCCTGGACAAGTTCACGTGCCGGATGGGGTGATTAAGACAGCCTGTGAGCAGACGTGCCCGGTGGATGCGATCGTCTTTGGTAACATCCTCGATGAGCAGAGCGCGGTCGTAAAGGCCAAGGCTCGGGATCAAGACTATGCGGTCTTGGGCTATCTCAATATTCGTCCCCGCACCACGTACTCTGGTAAGTTACGGAATCCTAACCCGAAGATGCCTGATTATCAGTCTTTGCCGATGAGTCGCGTGGAATATTCTAAGAAAAACGAACTGCAAACACATGGCGCGCCCCACGGTCACGATGCCCACGGCAGTCCGGCGCCAAAGGCTGGGAGCGACGCTCCGAAGAAGTCGTCACCAAGTCATAGTGCGCGGGAAGCCTTTAAGGAATTGGGAGGAATGAGCTAATGGCCCACGCCGTTGATCACGCCGTCCCGTCGCCAGCCATCCTTCGGGAGGTCAATCCTGCGGTCTTACCTCGCGCGGTCCTCGTTGAAAACAATCGGAGTTTTTCGTGGATCACGGAAAAAATCTGCGGGATTATCGAAGCCAAGACGCCTACTTGGTGGTGGGTGTGTTTTAGTTTGGCGTGTTTCGTCGCGTCCTTCACGGTCGCGGGTATCATTTACCTTGTCGCGACTGGCGTGGGAGTCTGGGGTCACGCCAATCCCGTCAACTGGGCTTGGGATATCGTCAATTTCGTCTTTTGGATTGGTATCGGCCATGCCGGAACTTTGATTTCTGCGATTCTCTGCCTTCTCCGCCAGAAGTGGCGGACCTCGATTAATCGCGCCGCGGAGGCCATGACGATTTTTGCCGTCGTCTGTGCGGGTATCTTCCCTGTTTTCCATGTCGGTCGAGTCTGGTACGCGTGGTATCTCTTTCCGATTCCTAATTCAAATGTCATCTGGCAGAACTTCCGTTCGCCTCTTGAGTGGGATGTCTTCGCCGTTTCGACTTACGGCACGGTTTCGGTCCTCTTTTGGTATATTGGTTTGCTCCCTGACTTGGCGGTATTGCGAGACCGTTTTTTCGCCGCGGGGAACACGTTTCGCTCGTTCCTTTACGGGTTGTTCGCTTTGGGCTGGCGCGGTTCGAATCGGCATTGGAGCAACTACGAGATGGCCTACCTGATTCTTGCAGGTATCTCGACGCCGCTCGTCTTGTCCGTCCATACGATCGTTTCATTCGACTTCGCGGTTTCTTTGCTCCCGGGCTGGCATACCACGATTTTCCCTCCCTACTTTGTCGCCGGCGCAATTTTTTCTGGTTTCGGCATGGTGCTAACGCTGATGCTGCCGTTGCGGGCGATTTATGGGCTGCAGGATTTGATTACGCAGTACCACATCGATTGCATGTGCAAGATCACTTTGGCGACCGGTACGATCGTTGGTTATGCCTATGGGATGGAGTTTTTCATCGCTTGGTATAGTACCAATCCGTACGAGGGATTCGCCTTTGTGAACCGAGCTTTCGGTCATTACGCGTGGGCCTACTGGGTAATGATTTCCTGCAATGTAATCACTCCTCAGTTTTTTTGGTTCAAGTCAGTTCGTGAAAATACTTCGTTAGTCTGGATCCTGTCGATTTTTGTCAACGTCGGTATGTGGTTCGAGCGCTTCGTAATTATTGTCACCTCTTTGGCCCGAGATTTTCTTCCCTCCAGCTGGGGTTATTATAGCCCTTCGATCGTCGAGATTTTTACCTTCTTCGGAACTTTTGGGGTGTTTTCTGTGCTCTTTCTCCTCTTTATCCGCTTCCTCCCGGTTATGCCGATGGCGGAGCTTAAAGCGGTTCTCCCGCAAGCCGATGTTCATGGCGGACGCGGTCTTAACGACAAACACTAAACGACCATGGCTGCAAATTCATACGGCCTGATCGCCACGTTCGAGACCGCTCCTGAGCTGTATCATGCGGCGGAGCAGGTGCGCGACGCGGGGTATCGGAACTGGGACTGTATTACACCTTTTCCCGTCCATGGACTGGATAAAGCGATGGGTCTGAAGCGATCGATTGTCCCGCGGATTTCCCTCGCGGGTGGCATCACCGGTTTTATCACTGGTATGAGCATGATTTGGTGGACCGGCGCGGTTGATTACACGCTGATCGTTGGCGGAAAGCCGCTCTTCAGTCCGATGTTTGCCTTCCCGGTCAGCTACGAGCTCACGATTCTCTTCACCGCTTTCGCGACGATCCTTGGGATGTTTTTCCTTAACGGTTTGCCGATGCATTACCACCCGGTTCTGAAATACGATCAGATTCGTCGCGGTATGGATGATACCTTCTTCATCGTGATCGAGGCGAGTGATCCGCGTTTCAACTTAGCCAATACCAAGTCCCTCCTTGCGAAGGCCGGCGGTAAGGCGATCACTGAGCTGGAGCCCTGAGCATGCGTCACGTCTACCTCGCCACATTCTTTGTCGTTGCCTTGGTCCTTTCGGTTTTTGGACTCCGCGGCACAGTATTTACCTCGCCGCCGATGGATGTTTTCCCGGAGTGGCTATTCCCGAGCATGAAGTACCAGCCCAAGTTTCGCCCACAAGCGGAAACAACCTTCTTTGCTGACGGGCGCGCCGATCGATTGCCTCCTCCGCACACGGTGCGAGCGGATCTGGCGCTGCGGGACGACGACCACCGCTATTTGGGTAAATCGGCCGCTGGTGGTTTTTCTGCGGGTCTGCCCGAGGGGCTTTCCGTTGACCGCAAACTGATCGAACTTGGCCGTGATCGTTATCAAATTTACTGCGCGCCTTGCCACGGGGCTTTGGGCGATGGCAACGGTATCACCAAACGTTATGGGATGGGGGCGACCGCGACCTACCACGACGCGCGACTCCGCACTATGGCGGACGGGGAAATCTTCAACACGATTACGAACGGTAAAAACACGATGTTGCCCTACGCAGACAAACTGGTTCCCGACGAGCGTTGGGCCGTGGTCCTGTATATTCGCGCGTTGCAACGTGCGCAGCAGGCCACCGCTGCCGATGTCACCGACGCGGCGGCGCGTAAAACACTCGGCCTCCCATGAGCTCCCACGCTATTTCCGCTTCTGTCACGGCCCACCCGGGCGATTCATCCACCGCGACGTTGGCCACGAAAGCCCTGCGCTTGGGTCTGGCTGGGCTTGTTGTCACTGCGCTGGGCTTGCTGGTCTCGGGCGCGGCGAAGGTCGCCATGGCTTATTTGGTGGGCATCACCTTCTGGACGGCGATCACTATCGGCATGATGCTTTTGGTCCTGATCCATCATATTGTTGATGCTTCCTGGTCCGCGGTAATTCGGAGGCAATTCGAGCATGGGCTCGCGGCGTTCAAGTGGTTGGCGGTTCTTTTTGTTCCCTTGGTGCTAGCATCAATTTTTTATCAGAAAGATCTGATCTGGCCTTGGATGGACTCCGCTCATCTGATCCATGGCGGTCACTCGGTTGGTCACGATCCGCTTTACGTCAAGAAGTCCGGCTTCCTTAATACCACGGCTTTTATGATCGGGACCTTTGGATCCTTCCTCCTTTGGATGTGGGTTTCGGCTCGTTTGCGGAAGGCTTCGTTTTCCCAAGATCTAGATGGCGACCTGCGTTGGACGTTTATGAATCGGAAGACCGCGGCGTTTGGGCTGCCGATCGCGGCGTTCTCCTTGACCGCCATTGCTATTTTCTGGGTCAAGTCACTTGAGTACCACTGGTTTTCGACAATGTATGGGGTTTGGTTTTTTGCTAATTGCATCCGCGGAGCGCTGGCGGTCGGAATCTTATTGATGATTTGGCTTTGGAATCGGGGTGATTACAAAGGGATCCTCAACACGAATCATTTTTACTCGATCGGGATGTTAGCCTTCGCCTTCACGGTCTTTTGGGCCTATATCACTTTTTCTCAGTATTTTTTGATCTGGAATGCCAATGTGCCAGAGGAGACCTTTTGGTATAATCTGCGCGAGTTGAACCACGATGGTTCCACCAATCAATGGTGGTATGTCGGCCTGGTGATTTTGTTCGGACATTTCTTCGTCCCTTTCTTTTACCTCCTCTCGTATAAGCACAAGGTCGTCCACTCCAAGGTTAAGCCTATTATGATTTGGATTTTGGCGATCATCCTCGTTGATCTTTGTTACAATATTCTCCCCGCGCTTAAAGACGATCACGGCGACTCGTTGCCGTTCCTTTCGTTTCACCTCCTGTGGGTGATCACCTCGGTAGCAGGGGTTGGCGGGATTTGGTTTTGGGCTTACCTGACGAGTTTTCCTCAGACGAAACTTATTCCAATTCGCGACCCGCGGATCGGAGAAAGCCTCACCCATCATGAGTGATTCTGTCGCCCGACCGGCGCGTCCGGTCTCACTATTCACGATTGTTTTCCTTTTCGCGATATTCGGGGCTTTTCTCCTCGTAATTCGGTGGGTTTACTTTCCGGCGACTCGTTCGACGGTGAATGCGCCGGCGGAAAATCTCCCCAAGGAGCTCGCGTGGCGGGCAGATTCGATCGCCCGTCGAAACACCTTGGTGGAGGCTCGGGCGGCCGAGTTGGCGCAAGCCTCGCGCTACGGTTGGGTGGATCAGAAAGCCGGGGTGGTCCAGCTGCCGATCGATCGGGCGATGGATCTAACGGTTCAGCAGTACGGGGTAAAAAAATAACCACGGCATTTGCCAAATCTATTTTGTGATGACTACTGCACCGACCAACGCCGCTTCGGCTGAAGTCACACCGATCGATCGCCAAGCGCGGGGTCCGTTATTGTTACTTCTCGTGCTCGGGGTACTTTGGCTGGTACCGAGCGGGATTTTCGCGCTTTTAGCGTCGATTCAACTGCATTCGCCGCAGTTTCTTACGGATTGTGAGTGGCTGACGCACGGTCGTTTGGAAGCCCTGCAGGAGACGGCCTTTCTCTATGGTTGGGCGGCCAACGTAGGGTTGGCGATTGCTCTTTGGGTGCTTGCCCGTTTGGGCGGTTACCCGCTGCGGGCTCTCAATTGGACCGTCGCGGGGGCGATTTTCTGGAACTTAGGGCTTGTCGGTGGTTTGGTGGGGATCGCGACGGGTGATATGACAACGTTCTCCTTTTTTCAACTCCCCCGCTATGTGCAACCCTTGATGGTTTTTGCTTATGCGGCGATGGCGATATCTGGCGTCCTCGCATGGTCGGGGCGCCGCACGGACTCGACTTTCGCAGCTCATTGGTACGCGGTGGCGGCCTTGTTTCTTTTCCCTTGGATGTTTTTAGCGGCTGAGGTTGTTTTGATCTGGCTGCCCGTGCGGGGTACCGTCCAGGCGATTGCCGCTGGTTGGTACGCCCAAGGCGTCTGGACTCTCTGGTTGGCGCCACTGGCTTTGGCGGGTTGTTATTACATCATTCCGAAGGTTTCCGGGCGCGTCTTGTCGAGTTATGAGTCGGCGCCACTTGGGTTTTGGTGTCTACTTTCCGTCGGAGCGTGGACGGGTGGGCGTCATTTGATTGGCGGTCCGGTGCCAGCGTGGATCGCGACGATGGCGGTCGTGACGTCGGCGTTAATGCTGTTTCACTACTTGGTAGTGGCGCTTAATTTTCGAGGAGTGGCGAGCGCTCCAGGAACAGGAGCGACTTTTATTCGTTTTGGAGTTTCGGCGTATTTGCTGGTGGGGTTGCTAGAGGTGCTCACGTCATTTCGGGCGGTGGCACTGCACACGCAGTTTACATTTTTTGCGACGGCGCAGACGCAACTCGGGTATTACGGAGCCATTTCGATGATGTTTTTTGGCGCTGTCTACTATCTGGTGCCTCGGCTCGCGGGTCGGGCTTGGTCTTCGGCTGGTTTGGTTGCCGGCCATCGCGGGCTCGTGATGCTCGGTGTGGTCGGCTCGGTCGCCGGGCTCGCTTTGGCGGGTTTTACGCAAGGAGCCGGTTTGCTCCAAGCGACGGTTTCCCAAGGAAGTATTTTTGAAGGAATGCGCCTTCCGCTCCTTCTGAACACCTGCGCCCAAGCGACCCTTTTGGTCGCTAATCTTCTCCTTGTGGTAAATCTCATTCGGACCATGGCCACCTGCTGTACGACCGTAGATGCGACGGCAGGTCTCTTTCGCCCATCGATGAATTTGGAGGCGCCTGCGTCATGAAAAACGGTCCGCTTTTTTTGTTAGGCCTTTTGGTCACCATCGCCCTTTCCTTTTTGGGCGTGGTTATTGGTTCGCACGCTCAACTGGGTAATTTGGTTCCGTTCTATGATGATGCCGAAGGCCAGGCTTTTCCTCAGCGTTCAAGCGGAATCGCCGCCCGCGGACAGCTGGTTTATGGGGATCTCGGTTGTGCGTCGTGCCACACGCAGCAAGTGCGGCGACCGGATTATGGAAGTGATCAGGCGCGGGGATGGGGTGACCGTCAGAGCGTGGCTCGCGATTACGTTCACCAATCGCGCCCTCAGCTGGGCGCGTCCCGCCTCGGCCCCGATTTGAAAAATTTCGGTGCGAGAAAACCGGTTGTAGCCTCCGAGCTGGATATCTTCAACTTCCTGTTCTCAGGTTCGGCACGTCATCCGGCTTATCCGTTTCTCTTTGAAACGCGCAAGGTTTCGGGTGAGGTCTCCGCTGGAAGTTTTCTTCCTGCTGGCAAGACGCCTCAGTCGGGTTTTGAGTTGGTCGCGACGGAGCGAGGGCGCTCTTTGGCCGCGTATTTGCTGAGTTTGACTTCGGGTTATGATTATCCTGAGTCCAAGCCCGTGGTTCTGTCAAAAAAAGTGGAGGGAACCAAATGAGCTTCTCATCACCATCCGACCCGCGGGTCGATCAAGCGGCGGTGACCGATGAAAGCGTGATCTCGGCGCACGAAAAGCTGCTCGGTGCGCAGCCCGACGAGAAGGGTCATTATCGGCTCGCGCCGCTCAACGTCCTGTTTTTTTTGAGCGGTTTGATTATGTTTGGAGGCACCTATCTTGGTCGTTATGCTGGTTATTTTGACGCGCGCGTTTATAACGAGAATGTCCTGCACGGCGGAGGGAGCGGCGAGGCGCCGGCGGCTATTGATCCGTTGGTTCTGGGCAAGAAGTTGTTTAACAATGCCGCGTGTAACGTGTGTCATCAGCCGACTGGGCTCGGTCTGCCTGGCGCGATTCCTCCGCTAGTGAATTCCGATTGGGTGACGGGCTCGGATGAAAAACTTATTCGGATTCTTCTTCACGGTCTGCAGGGCCCGATCAAGGTAGCCGGCATGGATTATAATTCGGCTATGCCCGCGTTCGGCCGCGTGGCAGGTTCTGGTTTTAATTGGAGTGACGATAAGATTGCCGCGGTTTTGACCTACATTCGTCAAGAGTGGGGCAACCAAGCGTCGGGCGTTTCGGTAGAGAAAGTCACCGCGATCCACGCTAAAGAGGGTGATCATAAGCCTTGGACGGTGGTCGAATTGGAAAAGCTCCCCTAATTAGATCAGACCAATAGCTGTTAAAATTTTGACTCTAGCCGCGGGCAGGCTGCCCGTGCCGCCTCGGAAGCGAAAGTCTATAAATTGGCTGGCAGTGGTATTAGTCGGAAAGCAAATGATGACTCCGCGACCTGAGGGAGGGCGGCTTTTCATGCAGTTGGGCGCGGTGTTTTGATGCTTGGATCGCGAGGACGTGGGTGTTCGCGGATGCT
>Ga0114966_10001156_pt1 | contig 24682 bp, 31 predicted proteins | sample M_130207_XF_Meta_FD_87029 | JGI IMG/M metagenome (GOLD analysis project Ga0114966, IMG submission 87029) | Freshwater microbial communities from Lake Montjoie, Canada to study carbon cycling - M_130207_XF_MetaG | ecosystem: Environmental > Aquatic > Freshwater > Lake | place: Lake Montjoie... | reverse complement strand
TTTTATATTAATTTAAATTTTTTTTTTTTTTTTTTAAATAAAATATTTATTTTAATTTTTATATTTTTTTAATGTTAATTATGGAAGTTTCAGTTTTTATTTTAACAATATTTTTGTGTATATATGTATTATTTTTATTATATTGTATACTATATTTTATTAGAACTTATAGATCTTTAGAAAATGAATATAATTTAATATAAAAACGAATATTAATATTATAAAATTAATTGTTTTTATACGAATGTAAAATGGCTTTTAGTCAACCAAATTGTGGTTGTAATCCAGTAAATGGTTATACCGGATGTGATTATCCGTGTCCGTGTACTGGTGATGACTACTTTAAAGCACTACAATGTGCTTGCAATACTACGCATGGAGCAAATTGCGCTGCTGTGACTACATATTGTGGAGGTATAAGTTGTGTAATATGTATAATATGTCTTATTGGATCAATATTTCAAAGTTATTCTGAAAACAAAAATCTTAATAATGATCCAAATATAAGTAAACAAGAAAAAAGTGGAGCTGAAAAATAAATTAAACAAATTATAAAAAAACGAATAAATTAGTTCCATACTTTTTTTCTTATTTGAAAAAATTATGAATATATTCTTTCTTCATAAAAATCCTAAATTATGTGCGCGATATCATCTTGATAAACATGTTGTCAAAATGATATTGGAAACTGCACAAATGCTTTATTCAGTTCATTGGTATAAAGAATTAGAATTACCTTTAGATGCATATAAGAAAGCACATATTAATCATCCTTGTTCTATATGGGCAAGAACTTCCGTAGATAATTATATATGGTTATGTAAATTAGGTCTGGAATTATCTAAAGAATATACGTTTAGATATGAAAAAATACATAAAACACAAAAACATATTGAATGGTTATTTAAAAACATACCTGAATTACCAAAAATAGGATTTACTTTACCCGCTCAAGCTATGCCTCAAGAATATAAAGTTCCTGAGAATTCTATTGAAGCTTATAGACAATTCTATATTAAAAATAAAATTTTAGAAAGAGGTATTAATAAATTTACAAAGAGATCTATACCTAAATGGATCTTAGATGAAATCTAAATAGAACCTAAATGGAACATTTTTATTTGTTAATGTTTTTAACAAATAAAAATGGATGGTTCTAACGTGATTTGAACACGTGTTTCAGGTGTCAAAGACCTATGTACTGACCAACTATACTATAGAACCTCCACATTTATAAATAATATTATTTTGTGTAAATGGATATTAATAAAAACGAATACTTAATTTTAATTTAAGATTTGTTATTATATAAAAACATGAATCCTAAAGAATTACGAAAATTATATAATCATTCTTTATGGCCATCACCAAGTGCTGTAAGATTTTGTAAAGAAACAGGATTAGATAAAAATCATAAACCTAAAAAAGATTCAATTGGAAGGTATAAAAAACTTACACATTTAGAAGCTTTAAAATTAATTAGTTCTAAATGTAAAATTTCAATAGATGAATTACTTAAAACTGATAAGAATATTATAGTTAAAAAACTAGATCTTGTTTTAATTAGAGATATTAATGATTGTATTAAATATTGCCCATCAAATTATTATTAAAAACGAATAAATGTTTTTTTAAGTTAATTGTTTTTTAAAAAAAATGCAATCAATTAGTAAATTAGGTTTACAAAATTTGAGATTGAATTATCAAAAAGAAATTACTTATAAAAGAATTATTAGTATTGTTAAAGATATTTATGATGATGTTATTAAAACAGCAAAAGAAACTTTGGTTACTTCGTATACTAGACGGTTATATGATCAATATGATATATACAACATTGATGATTCAGCTTATGAATTTCACAAAGAACATATAGATGAAATTATAAAAGAACTTAAATTATTATTTCCTGATTCTGAAATTTATTATGGACATAAAGTTCAAGATATTGATCATCGAGTATATGAAGTTTTAGTTAAAGTTCCTAATATAGGATATTTATCTGAACTTTCATTTATTAGAATTAATTGGACTTAATACTAAAATTTTATAAAAAATGGATAAATTTTTAATAAAATATTTGTTTTTTTTTAAAAAAATGAGCGATATATGTTATAATAATATTAAAGAAAAACACGTTTATTTATTAAATAATGAAGAAATTTATATTACAAATAAACATATAGGTAAGGTTTATTGTTTATATAACAAAGAAGAAATAGAAGAAAGAATTGTTTATTATTTTATTAAAAATAATCGAACTTTATATTCTGATTTATTTAAAAATCTTTTAATTACAGAATTAATTTAATTAAAAATGGATATTTAATTTTTTTTCTGAAATAGGAATTTCAATGGAACCTTTATTTTATTTAACTCTTATAGGATTTTGTTGTATAACAATAATAACAATTTATTGTTATATTAAATTAATAAATTCGCTTCGACCAAGATATACGGAAATTTAAAAATGGATATTTAAGAACTTAAATGTTAGAATTTTTAACTTATAAAATATGTTTGTATCATCAGATAATTCTAAATGGAATATTATGCTAGCAAGTGAATTATGTCAAATTCCGATATGGAATGGAAATAGAACTATAGATGAAAATCATATTACAAGAATTGAAAGTGATATATCATCTCTTAAACATTTAAATTTAAATCCTTATAGAGTTGCAATTATTGAAGAAGATGGACAAGAACATAAATTTATTATTGATGGACAACATAGAGCTACAATATTAGTTAGAAATTTAGAGAAAGTTAAGAGTGAAGATTTTAATGTTATGGTTTTACAAAAAAAGTATAGTAATGAAACTGAAATAATCAATTATTTTAAAATCTTTAATGCTACAAAATCAATTTCATGGAAAGAAGATCCAAATTTAGTGGCTAATAAATATGTTGAATTATTAATTAAAGAATTTAATAAAAAATCTCAACTTATTAGAGCAGGTAGAACTGCTAAACCGTATTTATCGTCTGATCGTATTCGTGAAGCTTTAATACAAAGACATGTAGTTGATTGGAAAACAACACCTGAAGAATTTGTTTTAAGATGTCGTGAAATTAATGATCAACAAATTGAATTAATTGATACAACAACTTTAAATAATAGAAGAGCCAAAGAACTTGGATTTGTTCTTGGTATTCTGGATTTTAAATGGATGTAAAAAATGGATTAAAATACTTTTTATATTCCAAGTAATTAATTATTATATGGATTCAAAAAATTATTCATATTCAAATATGTCAGTTGAAGAATTTATAAATAGTACTATTAAGTTTAATAATGTAATTGAAATAATTAATAGTTGTAGAACACAATCTGAAAAAGGAAGTATTTATGAAAGATTATGGGATATTTGTATTAATTTTGGATTTTGCAGTACCTTCCAAAAATCTGAATTTACTTATATGACCGGTAATTTCAACAATGGAAATCTGAAACCACTCACTACATTCAAAAATTATTTAACTGAAAAAGTTGTGAGTGGCAATTCAAGCGGATGTTCTGATATATCTTTATTCAATAAGCATATCAATACATTTACATTTATCACTTCTAAATATCCTAAAAGTAAAGATGATATTACTAAACAAAAATCGGTTGCTTATTACGAGGTTCAAAATATAATATCAGTGATTGATGCGAATAAACATATTTATCCTAATTTTAAAATTTGCTTACTTGTTCCTGACAAGAAAACAGTTTTAGAAAAGGTAAAAAATGCCAATAAATCAAGTAATTATATTACTATGTATATGAATGAAGAAAACATCTTGGATAAGAATGATTTAAATAAGTGTTTCTTACTATTTAAGGCGGATATGCTTAAACATATGAAAAAAAGTAAAAATGGTAAAATTAACTATGATGAAATCTATTTATCACCTAAATGTAATTTATCTTTAAGATTTCATCAAGAACTTATTACACAAAAAACATCTAATCTTATTGAAGAAGGATATAAATCATTTCTATGGGGATGTAAGTGTAGAAGTGGTAAAACCTATATGTTTGGTGGTTTAATTATCAAACAATTTGAAATAAAACAAAAATTAAATGTTTTGATTATTACCCCAGCACCAACAGAAACAGCGCCACAATTTACGGATGACTTATTTAACAAGTTTAAAGAGTTTGAAGAATTCAAGATACATCATATTGATGGATCTAAAAACATTGAGGGTTTGGAATTGGATGATAGTAATATATTCGTTATGTCTAAACAATTATTACAGAAATATGTAGATGATAAAACTATTATGCAAATTAAGAATTTGAAATTAGATATTATCGGATTTGATGAAAATCATTTTAGTGGAACAACTGATTTATCTAAATCTATTTTAGATTCTTACTCATCGGAAAATACAATTAAAGTATATCTAACTGCAACTTATAATAAACCTTTGCGAGAATGGAATATTCATGAAAATTGTCAAATGTATTGGGATATTGAAGACGAACAAATCTGTAAAAGTATTTTGGTAGATGGAATAAATATTGATAAATTAAAAGAAAAACATGGTGATAAAAGTGTTAATGAAACAGTCAAATATTTTACTGAGAAAGGATTGTCTATCAACGATATATTTGAAGCTTATATAAAAATGCCCGACTTATACTTGATGTCAAACATGTTTGATAGCAAAAGATACGATGAAATTAAAGATAAAATTATGGGTAGTAAATATGGGTTTTGTTTTGATGTATTATTTGCATTAAATAAAGAAAAAACAAAGTTTCAATTTGTAAATGAAGTAAAAACTATTCTACGATTTATATCAGGTTCAAATAAAGAAGTAGATTTCAAAAATGGAGATAAATCCATGTTTTCACGAATTCACAAAATATGTTCAGAGAAAGAAACACGCACACCCTTTACACAAATCTGGTTTCTGCCAACTGATAATATTAATGAGATTTCAAAATGTCTAGAGCAACTAATGAAGGAAGATAATATTTTGAAAAAATATAATGTATTATGTATTAATCGTAAAAATAAAGAATTAGCAAAGGATATTAAGGAAGATATAACAAAACAAGAAAAAATAGCAAAAGCAGAAGGTAAATCAGGTTTGATTTTACTAGCAGGAAATATGTTAACATTAGGAATCACGCTAAATATGTGTGATGTAGTAGTTTTAATGAACAATACTCTTTCGTCAGATAAAGTTATGCAACAAATGTACAGATGTATGACTGAAGGATATCAGAAGAAAATTGGATTTGTAGTTGACTTAAGTATTAGTCGTGTGCTTAATACGTGTGTAAATTATACAATATATAAGAATGATAAAAGTGCAGAAGATAAAATAAGGTATATAATTGAAAATCATTTAATTAACATTGACGCGGATATGATGGAACAAAAAAAAATAAATAGTGATGCAATAGTATCTAAATTAATGGAAATTTGGAAATCTGATCCAATTAATAATTTCAAATCTTTATTACGAAACTTGGAGAATGACTATATAAATTTTGATACATCAATGCAACACATTATAAATAAATCATTTGCAAGTTCATTAAAAGATAATAAGGTGAATACATCAATTGTAATGAAAAATGAAGATGACGAATTACAAGAACTACCATCTGGCAAAGAAAAAATTAGAGATGATAGTGAAAATTCAGAAAAATCAGAGAGTGGCAGTGTAGAAGAAAAAATGGGGAAAGAAGAAATTAAAATCTCAATTACCAAAGATGTACTGCCTTATGTTATTCCGTTGGTTTGTATACTAACAATTAAAAATTCTAACAAAGATTTCGTTAAGATGTTAAATGATATTCAAGAAAATCCAGAATTATTGGATATGTTTGATGATATGTGTTTAACTTGGTGGAATAACAAAAATTTAATAGATCTTATAAAAAAAATAGTTTCAGAAAATTTTGATAGAAATTCTAATACATATAATATATCTATTCAAATTAAGATGGAATTGCAAAGTTTAATAGATCGTCCAAAAGAGTTATTAGAATTGATTAATGAATGTTTGAAGCCAAAAGTAATTGAAAAAAAGAAATTTGGAGAGGTCTTTACACCGATGAGTTTTATTAACAATGATATGTTAAAAGATTTAGAATCATACTACACAGAAAAATATAATAAAAATATCTTTGAAGATGAAACTTTAAAATGGGGAGATACTACAGCAGGTATGGGTAATTTCCCAGTCGTAATTTATTATAAGTTGATGGATGGATTAAAAGTTAAAATACCAAATGAGAAAGATCGAAAGAAACATATTTTAGAAAATATGTTATTTATGGCAGAATATAACAAGAAAAATTGTTTTATAATTAAGCAAATATTTAATATAAATAATGAACTAAAACTTAATTTATATGAAGGTGATTCTTTACAATTAGATATTCAAAAAGAGTTTGGAATTACTAAATTTGATATTGTAATTGGTAATCCGCCTTATAATGAAGAATTAAAATCAACAGGAGCAAAAGCATTATATAACAAGTTTGTAGAGTATTATATTGAAAAATGTAATTTGTTATGTTTTGTAATACCGTCCCGATGGTTTTCAGGTGGTAAAGGATTAGATAGTTTTCGTAAAAATATGTTAGAACGAACTGATATCGTCTATATCAAACACTTTGATGATGCATGTGAAATCTTTGGAAATACAGTTGATATTAAAGGAGGTGTAAATTACTTTCTCAAAGATACTAACCATAAAGGTCATTGTAAATTAAATGGTTCAATTACCAAATTAAATAAATATGATGTACTTGTTGATGGTAAATTTCATGCTCTTATTGATAAATTAGTAATATTTGATTCAATCACAACATTATATAAAAGTCAGGATTATCATAAAATACAAACAAATGATAAAAGGTTAGGATCAGAAAATAAAAAAGATACTATTAAATGTTATGTATCATCACAAAAAGGATTTGAAAAATACATTGACAAGAAAGAAATTAAAACTGATATATCAAAATATAAAGTTATTACTCCGGATGGGGCATTTACAGCAAATAGTGGATTTGGTAATACATTTATTGGAAATCCTAATGAAGTTCATTGTAAAACATATATTTCATTTGAAATAGATACTGAGATTGAAGCAAAATCATTATTAAGTTATATGAAATGTAGATTACCGAATTTCATGTTATCAATACGAAAAAACTCACAACATACAAGTGCATCAACATGTAAATGGATACCCTTACCACCATTAAATAAAGAATGGACGGATGATGAAGTTTATAAATATTTCAATTTATCAGAAAAAGATATTAAATTAATTCAGGAAACAAATATTATTGGTTACAAAGATATTATAAAATCAAAAACTCAAATAGAAGAATCTATAAATGATGATTCTATTGAAGTTAAAATTGAATCAACAAAACCTAAACGTAAACTAAAAAAATAGTTTAAATATTATTTTTTTCAATAAGAATTCCAATAAACTTTACTTTCGCCACGATAATATTGAAGACGTAAAAGTTTATTTAATTTAAATTTCAATTCCATAGATTTATCAGTATTTTTTACCATAGCATTATTTAATACTTTAATTTGATCTTTTAAATAAATCAGTTCGTTTCTAAGAATTTCAACATCCATATCTTTTTTAACAGGTCTAGAACAACAGAACATTTTTTTATTATTTAATATTTTCATATGTTTAATAGGTATTCGTTTTTTAAAAATATTGGTTTTAATATATTAATATTTTTAATTATAAAATGTCAGAATATGTTTATGTTCTAGAACTTAAAAATAATAAATGGTATGTTGGAAAATCTCTGAATGTTCCAAAACGTTTTCAAGAACATTTAGAAGGTAAAGGTTCATCGTGGACTAAAAAACATAAACCTGTAAGGATTATAGAAGTAAAACTTATTATTTCGCAACATGATGAAAATAATTTAACAAAAGATTATATGAAAAAATATGGAATTCAAAATGTTAGAGGCGGTTCTTATACACAAATAGAATTATCGCCTGAAATTACTGATGTAATTCAAAAAGAATTTAATGGAAATGCCGATAAATGTTATAAATGTCAGAAATACGGTCATTTTGCTAATAAATGTACTGAAGAAACAAAAGAAAAATCTGAAGAAGAATTAGTTTGGGGATGTAGTTATTGCGATAGAGAATTTGATACAAGATTTGGTTGCATGATTCATGAAAAATCATGTTCAACTAAAACAACAACTAAGAAAGGAGGATGTTATAGATGTGGTCGAGATGGCCATTATTCATCCGACTGTTATGCTTCAAGACACGTTAAAGGTTATGAACTCTAACTCGTTTCATTTATAATTTTTACATGTATAATATCATCATCTTCATCATCTTTTCTTGATATAAAATAGTTTAAGAATTTATAATTAAATCCTGAAAATTTCCATTCAAATAAACCATCTTTTGAAATGTTTAATAAATCTTTAATATCTTCATTAATATTTAATAATTCATGTCTATCAACATATTGCCTATGTTGACGTGAACCATGATATAAATGTTTAACTTCAATATTTTTTAAATATGTTATTCTTGGTAAACTAAGACAAAACTTTTCATATTCTTTTTGAATAGATTTAGGAATTGATTTATAATTTTTAGGTATTGTTTTATTCATCCATTTAATTACTGATAATGCATCGCCACTACCTGATAAAGCATAATCAAAAAATCCTGTTTTATTATACCATTCTCTACGAAATGCCCATCCAAATCCAGGATGGTATTTTGAATCATATGTTCTTGAATCCATATGTAATACTGATTCTCTTGTCATAGTAATATCTCCATTTGTATCTAACCAATGACATTTATCAAATACTTGAACAACGTCATTAGTATTTAATAACTCGGATGTTTTAGTGTACCATTCATCACTATTAAAAATAATATCAGCATCTAAAAATACTAATTTCTTAAATTTTGATGGAATTTTACGTTCTAGAATTCTACATAGATTTTCTTTATGAAACATTATAGATTTTCCATATATATGAAAAGCGTTTAAGATTTCAGGTTTTCTTCCTTCATATACTAATTCTAAAGTAAATATAGGTAAATTAAGAAGATGTTCTTTCATACTAAAATAATTTTTAATTATATTTTTAGATTTTGTTGGATTGAATATTATTAGGCATATTGCCATATCCTTGGATTGACATAAGCCCATTTATATAGTTATATTTATCTAGTGTAATAAAAACGAATTATTTTACACAATTTACAATTATTATTACTAAAAAAATACAACATGGATTCAGGTATTGATGAAGTTGAAATTGCATGTAAAAATGTGGTTGCTGCTCATAAATCAGAAATTAAGGACATGCAAGAACAATATGGTTATTTGGTAAAAATGTTAGATTATGAGCAGAAAGAGAGGAGAGATACAGAAGATAACTTATTTGCGCTGGAAGATAAATTCTCTTCTTTGGAAGAAGAGAATAAAAAATTAAGAAGGTGGATTACATTCTTAAGAAGGTCACGCTATACTCTTGGCGAAGTTGAAAAAATTTATATGCATGGTCTTATGTCTCATAAACCAAGAAAGGAACCGAAAATTATTGGAAACTCTCTTGATAGAATTAATAAATATAATAGATTATGTGGTAAACGTTAAACACTACGAATAAATTCCCATTTTAAATACTCACATATTTTTTCCCATATTTGATCATGTGAAATTAATCTGTCTCTTGATTTAAGTAATGGAAAGTATATTTTATATTCATCTAGCTCAAGTAATTCAAAAAACTTATAAAGAATATACGAGTAAGATAGAAAGTTTGTTCTATCATTTGGACAATACATAAGAAACGGCGCCTGAATATCTTGAAACATGGCTCTAATCTTCTCTTCAATCTCAGGAGTTATAGTTGGTGGAGGATTGCCATTTAATCTAGAAACAATATGCGCCGCGTGTTCGTAATATTTACTACGATTTAATTTCTTTAAGATTTCCCTAATATCTTTTTCACCAAGAGAAGCAATATTTTGAATTCTGCGTTTTTTAATTTCACATACAACTTCATTCATAATTTCATCAGGTATTATAGTAGATTCTTTAGCTTGAAATTGATTTAGAATTTCATTTAAATGATTGATTTTTTTATAAGCATAATTATTACGTTCTTTTGGTGGATCTCTAAATCCAGCAAAATCATTAACTACCATTAAAAATTCTTCAGATCCACATTTAGGACATATTAATATACCTTCAGATGAATGTTCTTCTCTTGCAATATTACAATTTGAACAATGTTCAATATCAATATTATTAGTTGATTCTGATCCATCTGTTAATTTTTGTCTACTTAAATATTCATCAAATATTTGTTTACGTGATTGTTGACTTGATGTATTAGTTTGTTCAGTAGATTTCAAGAATTTCATGAACGTATTCGAATTATTTCCTGCAGAAGTATTCAAACATGTTTTAATATTTGAATCTTCACTATAATATTTCAAGAAAATATCTGAATTTTTTAAATAATAATCTTCTAAATTATTATTTTTAATTAATTTTAATTTCAAATTTTGAATTTGTTTATATATTAATGATAATTCTAGGGAATTAGATGTATTATTCAATAAAGATTCTAATTTTTTAATTTCTTCATTCATATCTTTATGATCTAAATTATCTTCTTTTAATTTTGAAAGGACTTGTTGATGTACAGAATCTAAAGTTCCACCAATAAGTTCTTGTTTTGAATTATCTCTTGATTTTTTAATCCGAAATGTCGATTCTGTCATTTTTTTCTTATGTTATTAACTATCAATTCACTTAAATACTTCTTAAATATATTAATGAAATTAACGCAAATAATTCAGGAATAAGAGAATTTGAACTATTTGTAAATGATTCTTTTGTTCCTCCACCCGAAGCAATACATATTTTTATATCTGCTTTTTGACATAAATCAGCATCAAAGTCAGGACTTAATGATGTAGTTAAAAAATGTGATTCTGAGCCGTTATTTGTTGTTGGACATGAATAACATTCACATGATGGAACAGAATCAGCTTGTAATGAAGCAAATAATGTTGTAGGATTTAATCCACCAATATCTTGAATCATTCCTGGAACTAAACCATTAAAATCTGATGCCAATCCACCTAAATCTCTTCGCATACTTTCAGGTAAAGCTTCAGCTGCATCTGTAACATTATTAATATAATTAAATCTTGATTGTGCAGAACCATCAGATGCTTTACATGATCCACCTGTATTAACAAAAAATCTATTTCCTAAGGCAGGACCACTAATTAAATTTTGAACATATGTTATTATTCCACCTGTATTTCTTGCTAATTGAGAAATTGTTCCATCACTTCCAATACCTAAAGATGAAGGACTTTGTACACTATCAACATATGAATATGATGGTCCCATAATTTGAGAAGTTGCTGTTCCTCCACCTACAGAAGACCATATAGAATTATTACCAAGAGATGCCATCTTATTTATTAGCTAAGAATTCATAAATTTGTTTACGAAATTCATTATTTTGTAATATACATGGTCTTTGAGACATAACAGATTCTTCCATTTTTTCAATATCAAAACCCAGTTCTTTACATACATATGTTAAAGCTAAAAATCCACTACGATTAATACCTAATTGACAATGAACATATACAACTTCAGATAAAGGTTCACTTAAATATTTATTTAAAAAATATCTAAATTTTGGATACCAATCTAATATATTAACATTTTCACCATCATAAGCTTCAATACAAACATAATTAAAAGGATATTGTTCTCTATACCATGAAGGTGAATATTCATCAAATGAACAATTAATTACATGAGTAATATCATACTTTTGAATAAATTCAGGAGTTAAAAATTCACCAGCACCAACTAAAATACAAGGATGAAAAAAAGCACATGAGTCCTTTTTGTATCCTTGTGAACCAAATCTTAAATGTTCAAATTTTGAATTCATATTATTATTAATAATTTCCTAATATTAAAATAGAGCATTAAACACAGCATTTAAAACAAAAGTTATTAGTAGAGCAGCACCACCTAATACTGCAGCACCAGTATAAGATACTACTCCACCTGATGTATAAGAATTAGGAATATATTGTAAAATTAATGTACGCGGCATACTTAAAGAAATTGTTACAGCAGCTAAGAAATATGAGAAATATGATAATAATCCTTTAATTGAATAACGTAAAATACTAACTTGACCAGAATAATCAGGAGCAGGTTTAGTTGACATTGTATTTATAGGTGATATAAAAGGATCACCTCCGCCTGTAACCATAGGAGCAAATGCAGGTTGTTGAGAAGGAGCATTACCTAATAAATCAGATAAATCAGTTGCGTCCATATTTTATTTTATTACTAAGTTAATTAACATGTAGAATCTTCAACGCGATATTTGAAACATTTAGAATTAGCTTTAACGATTTTATTTTCAAATTCTATAGGTTCTAATGCAAGAACTTTTTGAGATTTTATAGGTTTATGGAACATCATTATAGCTAATCCAATACCAATTAAAAAAGAGAAAAAGAATTCACCTTTAGGATTATTCAAAACTTTTTCTATCATTTGTTTCCTATTATTACATTCAGAGAAATAGCATCAGGCGAACATTCAACTTCTTCTGAAAGGATTTTTATACAACCTCCATGCTTAGTATGATAAATTTCATTATCTTCAGGTATGGGAACAAAAGGAATTTTACGGAATGGAGGATTGAATATAGATACAATAAATAATCCACATATAAATCCTATAAATACCCAATAAATTAATATCATATTCCTTATTTATTATTTAATAAAATGTATTGTTGCCTCCATCCAAAGTAATTCTTCTTACTGATGGACCTAGACCACTTAATGTTGTAGTTGTTATAGGAGAAAGGACATTTATACTATTATATACTCTAGATCCTCCACTTGATGCCGTACCACCATCAAATGTATGTAATTGTGATCCTAATACATCTCCACCGTCAAAATTAAATATACTTGGTGGATTAGTGTAATAATTAGGAACAGAAGGGGGCAAACTATTATATACTCTAGATCCTCCACTTGATGCAGTACCACCATCAAACGTATGTAAAGATCCACTTACATTTCCACCATCATAACTAAATATAAAAGGATAATTGCCATCAAATGAATTTCCTGTTATACCTTCAATACCTCCGCCATCATAAATATGTTCAATTGTTAATCCATCGTAAACATTACTATAATTTGTATAAGGCGATCCACCATCAAAAACACGGAATATAAGACCACCATCATAAATCTTTGGACCTGATGCATATGGTGTACCACCATCATAAATTAAATATCTTATTTGAATTTGTGGACTAGGTTTACAACAACTTAATTCTTTATCACTAAAAGCAATTTGTTGAGGATTTATTGCCGGACATGGAATAATGCCATTATAAAGATTATTAGTTGTAACAATATGATTTTTATATTGAATTTTAGTAGATTTTGCAATAACTTTAGATCTTATTGATGCAATATACCTTGCAGTAGTACTCATCTTACTTCTTTAATTTACGTTTAGGTTTTATAATTATAGGTTCCACTTTTTGTTGTTCTTTAAGATCATTAAAAGATTGACGCGCTTGATCGATCGCTAAACCCCGATATACCACCTCTAATTTCAATTTGAGGATCTTGTCCATATTGTTCATTACTCGGAACATTTTTTACGGCCGAAAGCCATGGTAAAGCTTGATATTTAATATGTTCTTGTTTTTCTATTTGTTTTGGATTATAAGATGAATATAAAAAATATATGAATGAACTTAATACTAATCCCAGAGAAATTATATTAAATCCAAATGAAAACCATGAATCGCTATTCTGTCTAGCTCTAATTAAATTATGTTCAATTTTTGATGAATAAGAATCTTCAACTAAATTAAACATCTCTATTAATTTATAAGAGATTAAGATGTCTGCTACTATCGCAGCATTATTGGTAGGTACAGCTGCAGTTGGTGGATTTGGTTTATATGCTGGATCTTCATCATCTACTACAATTCCTACTAAAGAAGAAGCTTTAGAAGAAGTTGCGAAAGTAGTTGAACAAGAAGATGAACCTTCTCAACCTACACCAGAACCTGAATCTATTACACCACCATCTACACCTGTTCCTGAAGCACTACCTGAACCAGTAGTACAAGGTGGTGGATCTTTACAAAAACAAGATGGTGGATTTGGTAAACCTACATGGGCACCTTTGAATTCGGGCGATTCATTACAATCAGCAATGGGCATAACAAAAGATCAAATAGGTTCAACTGGTTCTTCTTTATTATCTAAATGGACAGGAGCAAAAACTGCTGAATCTATTCAATTAAAATTAAAAGAAATTGATGATCAATTAAGAGTTTTAAAAGTACAAAAATTTAATACAGAATCAGATATTGTTTCTAAATCTACAGGTCTTGAACAAATACGTACAGAATATTTAAAAGCTTTAACAAATAAAACTAAATTTGAAAAATTTGGAATATATTATGATCGTGAATTATCAAAATTATTAGATCCTAAACCTACAGGATCTGACGGTTCACTTAAATCGATTGTTGAAAATAAATTTCCTAAAAAGAAAGATGGGAAAACGTTATATCCGAAAGCAGGCAAAGAGAGCGAAACAAATTTTGATAAATGGTTAGAAGAAGCTCATAAACATTTTAAAACCCAACCTGATGAACCTGCAGGAATAAACCCAAAAGATGATGAAAATAAAGATGCTTGGTGGGCAAGAATAGGTAAAGAAACATCATCAGTAAATAAAGAACCTAGAGATATCGAAAGTAGTTTAGAAACTTTATTAGAAAAAAAAACTAAAAATACAACTTTATTAGAACAAGCTATTCAAGATGAACAAGAACAAAAACCTTTTTATGATGAATCAATACAAAAATTAAAGGATCTTAGATTAAAATTACAAAATACTTTGAAAAAAATCAAAGAACTTTTAGATACTCGTGAATTAGTATTAGTAGAATTATCTAATTATGAATTACCTAAAGGTATGTTTGAATCATTTATAAAACAAAAACCTATTCAAAAACCTTTATTATTACCTACAGGTCAAGAACGTGATAAAATTTTTGCACAAATTAAAGATTTAGAAAAACAACTTAAAAATATCGAAGAACAAATAAACGATGAAATAGATTTACAATTAAATAAAAATCCTAATTGGAAACCTAAAGATGACAACAAATCTGATGAATATAGTAAATTAGTTAATAAACAAATAGAATTAAAAGATCAACGAGATAATAAAATTTTAGAATTAGAAGGTAGATCTGAAAAACAGAAAGAATTATTAGAATCTTATAGAAAAAGATTTGACAAATCTTTAAAACAAGAAGAAACAATTAATCCTATAGAACAAGCAGAAGAAGCTAAAAAAAAAGCTAAACAATTGGAAGAAAACATTGGAAAAAAACTGAAAGAACACCAAGAAATAAGAAAAAAAGAAGAAAAACAACTACCGACAGGAGCATCGGCACCACAACAGATCGCAATAAAAATGGAAGGTGGTAATCCTAAAGTAGAAGGACCATTTAAAGGTGGATCTATTTCTGATATTCAAAAAAAATTAAAGGCATTATATGATATCCCTGATCCAAATCCTTATAATAAAAAACTCGGAGCATGGGCTGCAGGTGAAGCAAATGGTGATAATGAATTCTTTTACATCATGACGGCTGATAATTCAAAAATTGTAGGTGCTGTTCGTATTTGCAATTCAACTACTGGAACATTTCCATTAGAACTTGGAATGGATTTTATTGATCCAGCATTTCGAGGTAGAGCATTATATAGACCTCTATTAAAAGCTAGGTTAAAACACATTATCGATAATAAAACTTCTATGTATGTTGCATATACAGAATTTGACAGATTAAAAGATATTCATGTAGAACTTGGTATGACACAAACTCCATCTACAAAGGTTACTATTAATGCTACTGAATATTGGAGATTGGAATATAATCGTGATCCAAGAACGTTGGTTGTAACAACAAGATTTCCAGAAAAAGGGATTTGCTCAGGAATTGCAATAGGAAATGATAAAATAAAAGAATTTGTGTATACAGCAACACATTGTTTACAAGTTCCTGGAACCAATCATGCTCTTCCCATCAATATCAAATATCCCTCTCTAGTCAAACCTAACACTAATCCCAAATTTCCAAGACCAGAGTTTTTTAATGATGCTGACGGTGCAATACAGTGGAATATTCCAGTTAAAACATATCAACCACCAGCTCCAGCACAATTATTACCGCCTGAAAGTAAAACATATACAGAAGATGTTGATGATGTTGCAGTATTAAATACAACAGTACTTCTAGATACATCAAATGTATTTTTTTTTGATAATGTTGAAGATATACCCGAAAGATACGCTATGAAAAAATGGGGATTCGATGAATGGGGTGATACTACAATAGATACAGAAGAAAATGTTCAAGCTTATATTAATGATCCATCATTTGCGCACTCTGATTTAGATAAAAACTACCCAGATTGGAAAACAAATAAAAATAAATATTTTAGATTGTTAACTAAACAACTTAGGGGAGGAAACTCTGGTGGACCACATGGTGTTTTTTTTAATAGAACTACAGGCGTAGTAGGACCTAACGAAAAATGTTATGCTATTGTTGGAACTACTTCAAATGGTAGAGTAATTATATCGGCATCACATTGGATCACATGGCTAATAAGTTTGGGAATTCAATTAAATATTGCACACTATAATGCCAATGGCACAATCACAATTGTACAACCACCGCCAGCACAAGCAGAAGCACCGCCATCACCATTACCAGCAGCACCTGAACCAGCAGCACCGCCATCACCATTACCAGCAGCAGCACCTGAACCAGCAGAAGAAGAAGAACTTCGTCCAGTAAAATATAAAAAAAAATTTATTGCAGATGATAATTTTATTTATGAAGGAAAACAATATAACGTATCTAAAATTATCAACAGTGATTTTGAAGATGATACAATGGAAATGATTGTAAAGGATGATACTAATAAATTTTATAAAGTTAAATTTAAACCAAATAGAGAACTTGATTTTTTTAAAGAAATGGGATTAGGCAGTTCACGTAAAAATCATTTAACTCGTAAACAACAATGGACACGTTCAAAACCTAGTCGATTTAAAACACATCGTATATATTGATTACATTCACAATCACATATTTGAATACCTTCTTTTCTTGTTGCCATAATTAATCTTATTAGTTCATAATGTTCTTGAGGTGTTAATGTATTCATACACACTTCAAGATTATTATTTTTATACATTAATGATTCTCTAATTAATTCCATATTAATTTAATCAAATTTAATATTCTTAAATGGAATTTAAATACTATTTAAAGGTTGAGTATAAGGATTCTTTTGATGAGCATCTAAGATATAAGAACTATTACGTTGTAAATGAATATCTTGTTGTAAAGGTTCATTATACTTAAATGAACCTAAATGTTCAATATGTCCATTAATAATTTGTCTAGGTACATTAAATCTTGCAGCATCAGAAAGCATAGTTTCATCTTTCTTAGTTTGCATAGATATCATATCAGCACTTACAGCTAATCCAGTACCTTGAGGACCAGCAGGATTAGGTCTACCTTCAACAGTTAACTTCATGAATTCTTGATAAGGTTCAGTAAATGCTCTTACATATGAAGCCCAAAATCCTTCTCTTCCACCACCAGGACCATAATGAGCAACAGATGTAGTTTCACGAGCTTGTTCCTTTAGCGCTTGTTCAGGATATAAAGCTTGAGCAACTTGCGCGCCTACAGCTGTATTTACTCTGTCCATACCTAAAATACCAAATCTATCAGGTTTGTTTTTATTTACAGGTGCTTGTATACCTGGTTGAGTAATATGATTCTTTCCAGGGATTGTAGGTTGTGTATAAGATAATTTAGGATTTGTTACAACTCTTATTTCATCTGTAGTTTTAGGCAAAGCATATTCGCGCATAGCATCTTGTTGATATCCACCTGAAGGTAAATTTGTATATCCATCATTTATACCAGGACCAACATTAACTCTATCAATAGGAAACACATTACGCATTTGTTGACTTGATACTACACGCGATTGTTCAAAATCAGTTTCTACTTGTTTACCAAAAGGGTTTCCAGTTCCAGGTTTAGTATCATAAAATGACATAGTTTCTCTTTTTTGGAAATATTCTTTTCCTGCGCCTGTATGAGCATCTAAAATATGATCCGTTCCACCAGAATACATAGATTGAGTAACTCTTGGACCAAAAAAGGGTACTTGATTACCATGTCCTTTAGGTTCTTGATTATGTACAACATTATCATTATGTTTTAAAGTAGTTCTGGGTTGTAAACTATGAAATCCTTCTTGTTGAGGTTCTTGGACAGCTAGCATATATCCAACAGCACCTAAACTTAATAAAAGAGCAAGTTCAATCATTTCTTATTTATATTATTACTTAATTTTTTTCTACCTGATAATTGTTCAATAGGAAAAATAGCATGTTTTTGAGGTTTATGTAATAACCATGTAAATGCTCTATGATCTTGTTTTTCTTCGCCTGAATATACTGGATTAGGATTATCTTGAGATTTTGGTGGAATATAAACTCCTTTTTTAATAGGTGTATCTAAAAAATAATTCATTCTTTTTATAATACCTTAGTAATATCTTTTTCTAATTTTCCTAAATCAGATAATTTAGGTTTATTTAGTAATTTTAATTCACTACTTTCAGACCATACATTTCTATTAAATGGTGATAGAGAAATACTATTCATCATTTTCTTAAACTTATCAACCATTTGATCAAATGCTTTAGGATCAGTTCCAGGTAATGGTAAAGGTAATTGTGATCCTTTTGAAGCAGGTTTAATACCAAAACAATTTACACCGAATTTCAATGAAGGATCAAAATATCCACCATTTACACCTGGTCTTCCACATCCTGTTCTTTTTATAGGATCTTGTTCTTGTTGTAATAATGACCATGTAGATTCTTGAGTTGGGAATAAGGCCATACCACCAGCTGACCATCCATATCCACACCATTCTGCACCCTTGGAAAATGCATCCATAACTTGATCATAAGATGCTAATTCAGATTTATATGCAGCACATACAGCAGGAGCATCTGTATAAGTAAATTGATTACCTTCAATATAAAATACTTCTTTGGTTTCAAGGTGTGAAATAGGTTTATCTACAGAATGATCTTTAGGTGCAGCTGCATTTTCATGAAAATCCATTTCAAATCCTGAAGGTGTAATATTATACTTTAAAACACCAAAGATATTTAATAAATAAGCTATAAAAGCAGCTAAACACAAAACTATTCCAAAAGCTAAAAAATTACCTGTCCCAATTAAAACTATAAATGAGATTATTGCTAAACCAAGTATAGTCCATGTTAAAATAACAGGATATTGAAGCATCTTTTCTTCTTATTATTCTTGATAATATATTAAAACGCGCATTAATGAACTTACAGGAAATTCATTTTCTTTAAATGATCGTATATTCGTATCATCAAACACATGCCATAAATTATTATGACGACTAATACAATTCCAATGACCACCATTAAAACACAAGGCACTTAAAAGAATATACTTTTTAGAATTTATTATAATTGAACTTGAATAATCAGTTTTATTTCTTGGATGATTATATACATGAATAATTAAAATCTTAGGTAAATTTTTAAATAATAATTGTTTAGTTAATTTTTCTTGACATTTTTCACATTTCGAATCTTCTAAAATTTCTTCTTTAATTTCATTATCTAAACATTCCAAAATAGTTTTTTTATCAGAATTTGGAAATAAACTAATTTCAATTTTTGTATCTTCTTTTAAAGATTCATAATCACATTTCGAACATTTAAATTTATCACATGTTTGAAATTTACATAAATCTTCTAACCATGGTAATTTATCTAATAAATATATCAGTAATTCATGACTATCGCCAATAGTACGTCCAGCTAATAAATCTTTATGATCAATTACTTTAAAGAATTCAGGCAATCCTTCAGATCCATTTGAATTATATATTTTTCTTAAAGATTCTTGAATTACTATTTCTGAATCTTTTTGAAATGATAATTGTAAATCAGGTATTCGAAATAGTCCTTGTAAACATGCATTAACCCAACAACTTCCACTATAATTGTGTAATCCGAACATCTTTTAATATTTAAACTCTTATTAGCATTTAAATAAAAATGGATTGTTTCCGTTTTTTGAAACAAATATTTTAAAAAGAAAGAAAATGGAGATTGATTATTATCTTGGTCCTATGTTTTGTCTTGTATCTTATAATCATAAGAGTGCAGAGTATTTCTGTATTCAAAAATATCAGATTTATGCTGTTATTGGTACTTTCTACTTATTTATTTTAGTATGTCTTATTATAGATATTCTAAAATGTTTGAAAAATTGTTATAAATTAATTATGTCCTAAACAAATTTACAAGGTTTTTACACTTAAATGAAATAAGATGCTTGAAATATATTTTTATTTAAAAGATTTTGTAGATCTAAGACAAAAATGTAAAATTGATTTGTCATTAATTCCATCAAATAAATTAGCAGATGAATGTGATCAAATATTACAACATCATAATGATGATACAAGTATATTCTTAGGATATTTAGATCCTGGATGGATGTTAGATTCTAAAGATGAAGGAAGAATAAGAAGAGTAATAAGAAAATTTAAATGTTATTTAATATGTTTACATCCTCAATCATTACCATTTTCATGGAAAAACGAAATTAGTTTAGCTCATACAAAATTTATAGTAAACGAACATGCAAGAACCTAAATTATCAACTATGGTTGTTCTATATAATCTTAATTTAAAAATTAATACTTCTTTAATTTTAGAAAATCTTCCTTTAGATGATAATATAATTAAAATTGAAAAAAAAGGTGTTTTAGTTAGAGGTACATCATCAAGAGATAAAATTAAAAGAAGATCAACTAAAAAATCAAAAGAATCCAATACTGGATTTGGTAGAAATTCTATTACAATTGTTACTTTAAATAATGGCGATGGGTCTCTACCTCTAAAAGAAATCACTACAAAAATATTTCAAAATGGTGTATTTCATATGACCGGCATTCTAGATCCCCTTTACGACGAACATACTCTAAAATATATTCTGAATAAAATATTCTCATATTGTTCTCAAAGTATTCTGGATTTTAATAATACTTATGAAATTCTTAAAAGAAGAGTTGTTCTAATGAATTATACTACTGAAATTCTTCCTAAAAATACTATACCAAGAGAATTATTATATAAAAATATTAAGAACTTACACGATCCTAATATTGTCGCATCATATGATCCTGATGTATATCCTGGCGTAAAAATACAATTTATTGATTCTAATTGGACAGCTAAAGTTTTCCGTACTGGAAAAATGATTTTAACAGGTGTAACATCAAAAGATGATTGTTTTAAATTCATTTCATTATTAATTGATTTATTTAAGATTTCTCTTCCATTAAAATAAGAATGAAATATGGATTTCTTTGTTGTGGTCCATCAGGTGTAGGAAAATCATCAAATATTCATAAAATGCTTGAAAATGCAAATTTAAATAAAGATGATTTTTTATTAATTGATCCTGATAAATTAGAAGGCACACATATAGAACAATCATCTAAAGCTCTTGAATTAGTTTATGATTCAATTAAAAATAATAAATCTTTTGTTTATATTGCTACATGTGGAGGAACAAAAATCATTATGGATATTTTATTAAAACTTAAAAAAAAGAAATTTCGTAGTATTGTTGCTATTACTTATACTTCTTTACCTATTGCACTCAAACGTATTTCTCAAAGATCTGAACAACTTGTTCCAGAAGAAGTAGTTGAAGATTTACACAAATTTTTCAAAACAAAAGCTGAAAGATTTATGTCTTTATCTAATATAGATCAAATATATCTTTATAATAATAATACTAATTTCAATTTACTTTTATCTAAAAAATCAAAGAAAATTGTATGTTCTGAAGGAAATGATGAATTTTATTTTGATATTTCAAAGTATTGTTCTTAATTTACAATTGGAACAGAATCAGTTTGTTTAGGTGTTTGATCCCAATATGTTAAGATTATCCATGAAAATACTAATTGTCCAACTTGCATACACATTAATAATAATAATAAATAAAATAATGGTTTTCCTGATGTATAATAACTAATTTTATTTTCGTCTAGAGTTAGAACTATGACGAATGCGAGAAGTATGCTTGCGCCTATTCCGCTTAGAACGCTTATGAGAGTTATGTCTGACATTCTTCTTATTTCTTTTAGTACGAGAATGTCTTTTTCTTCTTTTACCACCTAATTTAACTTTATAAGGTTGAGCAGAACCTAATTTATCATATACTTGTGAACTTCTTAATTGATTTAATCCACCTAATAATTTAGCTGTATTTCCTTCTGCTGATACACCTGAAATTGTTTGGCCTTGAATAGTAGGAGTATGAGGAATTTCAACTAATCCTCCACCGCGCATAGTTACACCTGCTTTTTGGGCATGTCCAGCTTGTGCTTTTATAGATGAAGCAGTTTTTACAGCACCGTGTTCTAATAATCCACCTTGAATATTAGATTTAAATCCTGGATGTTGTGGAGGTAATCCTGACGCAATAAGTTGTCCTGATGAATTTATGTGCGCTGGAGCTAGCATCTTAATGTATTGCATAGAAATAATAATAAAATGTCAACTTTAAATGCCATACAAATTCAATCATTAGTACGTAATATGGATGAATCATTACGTAAATATAAAAAATTAAAACAAACTAATAATGCATTATGGTTAAAAAAAATTCAAGATGAGAATAAAAAATTATTTATGGAATATCCTACTATATTCAAAATGCATATTGAAGGTAAATTAGATGAAACTTTTTTTTATATGCTTCAACTAAGACATAAAATTGAAAAAGGTGAAATGACTGAAGATCAAGCATCAGTATTAGTTGGTCAAAAATTATTTAATAGATATGTTGATCCTGTAATTAATAATACACCTAAAGAACCAACTTTAACATATGAAGAATATTATAAAAAATTTGAAAAATAATCATTATTAATTATAATAAAAGATGTCTACAACCGAATTAATTACATTTAAATTTAGAAGAGGTGTAGCTTTACAATGGTCAAACGCAAATCCAATTTTAGCTCAAGGTGAACCTGGATATGAAACAGATACAGGATTATTAAAAATGGGTGATGGATTAACACCATGGAATTCATTGAGTTATTTTAGTGATTTGCTAAATCCGAATGGATCTGTTGCTTTAGGTTTATTTGCTGGATCTACGGGTCAAGGAACTAATGCTATCGCAATAGGAACGAGTGCAGGGGCATCTCAACAAGGTGCAAATTCTATTATTTTAAATGCTACTGGAGTTGCAGTAAATGGTTCAACAGCAAATGCTTTTTTTGTAAAACCTATTAGAACAGATTTAACTCAAACTACTCCTTTATGCTATAATTCTGCAAGTGGTGAAATTGTTGTTGGCACTAGTAGTGCATCGGGTGGAACAGGAACATCGTCAATTGGTCCTACTGGTCCTACAGGTCCTACTGGTCCTTCTACTTTTAGTAATTCAACTGATGTAAAAATTGGATTAAGAGCAGGTGAAACTTTAGGAGTTGGTTCTTATAATATTGCAATTGGTTATGAAGCAGGGCAAATATTACAAAGAGGTGGTTTTGGTAATACTTTTAATGATGGGTTTGCTACTCTTGCTATTGGTAGACAAGCAGGACAATTTGGACAAGGTATTGCGTCTATTGCTATTGGTAGTGGTGCAGGTAATACTGGTCAAGGTTCTTCATGTGTGGCAATAGGTTTAAATGCAGGTAATACTGAGCAAGGTTCTCAATCTATTGCTATGGGCTTCAATGCAGGTTTACGTAAACAAAAAGATTATGGAACTGCAATAGGGTATTATGCTGGTGTTGATAATCAAGGAGGCGGTGCAATTAGTTTAGGAACATATAGTGGTACTACTGATCAAGGAGAGTACGCGGTTGCTATTGGTAGTGGTGCAGGAAATACTGGACAAAAAAATAATGCAGTTGCTTTAGGGGTTAATGCAGGTACAAATACACAAGGTATGAATGCTATTGCTATTGGCAATCAAGCAGGATTTCAAAATCAACCTGCAAATTCTATTATTTTAAATGCTACTGGAGTTGCAGTAAATGGTTCAACTGCTAATGCTTTTTTTGTAAAACCTATTAGAACAGATTTAACTCAAACTACTCCTTTATGCTATAATTCTGCAAGTGGTGAAATTGTTGTTGGTACTAGTAGTGGTGGTGGAGTTACTGGTCCTGCTGGTCCTACTGGTCCTTCAGGTGGACCTATTGGTCCTACTGGTCCTGCTGGTCCTACTGGTCCTTCAGGTGGACCTATTGGTCCTACTGGTCCTGCTGGTCCTACTGGTCCTCAGGGTCCTACAGGAGCATCTTTTAATAACAATTCAACTGAAGTAAAGATTGGTTTAAATGCTGGAATCGGACAAAATTCTGGAAGTAATTCCATTGCAATTGGCA
>Ga0114966_10001155_pt1 | contig 24685 bp, 18 predicted proteins | sample M_130207_XF_Meta_FD_87029 | JGI IMG/M metagenome (GOLD analysis project Ga0114966, IMG submission 87029) | Freshwater microbial communities from Lake Montjoie, Canada to study carbon cycling - M_130207_XF_MetaG | ecosystem: Environmental > Aquatic > Freshwater > Lake | place: Lake Montjoie... | reverse complement strand
CTGGGGCCAAAACCCTGTTGTCACTGCTAAGCTCCAACTTAACGGCCAAGATCGCTTCTCTGAACGTGAAGGATCTTACTTCTCTTGGGTTCAACCTTACCAAGCCCACACTCGCTCACCTGATGAAGGTATTAACGTGTACTCCTTTGCTCTCCGCCCTGAGGAACACCAACCTTCTGGCACATGCAATTTCTCCAGAATTGATAACGCCACACTCCAACTTGTTCTTTCCAACGCCACCGTTGAGGGAACCAAGACTGCCAAGGTCCGTGTCTATGCTACTAACTACAATGTTCTCCGCATCATGAGTGGCATGGGTGGCTTAGCTTATTCCAATTAAACGAATTGGTAATTTTTAAAAAATTAAAATTAAAAATTAAAAAAATTGAAACGATTTAATATTTAGATGTTAAAACTAAATATTAAAATAATACAGTCAGAAGATAATACAATCAGAAGAAGATAAAATGATAATGGAAGTAACCCCAGAATTTGTAGATATATATGTTAAATTCGTATATACCTCACTATCTAAAATGTACTCCGTTGATGTAAATTTACCCATACAAACAATTATTGAAGAAATTACAAATAATGAATCACAACCGTTTAAATTAGAACTAGTGAAAGTATCAGATACGGCGCCTGGTGTAAGAGCAGAAGATTCGCCAAATGTATTGGAACCTTATTTTGAAGAAACGTTGAAGCAGCGTTTTCCAAATAATTATCATAGTTTAGCATTTTATATAAGAGTAAAACAATAAAATGTGAAGAAAAAATAAATAAAATAGATACAAATTATATACAATGAATTTGAGTGATATACGAATTGAAAAGATCTTTATAATATTATGTTTATTTTGCGCGATAATATTAACCATATGGTGCCCTTGTAAAGTGTTATTATCATGTCATAGATTTTATTTTTATACGCTTTTATTGCTTCCATTATTACTTGTTTTTTTTAAACAACCCTAGTCTCAACACTAGTCGCAAGAATAACATTATAATTGCTTCCATCCCAAGCAACATTATTACAATTAAACAATTTATTCATATTAATTATCTCAGGCTTGTCTGTTTCAGAAGTGAATAATTTGAGAATTTGCGTATCATCTCTAAAGCGAATGGTGTAATTTTGTTGAACATTATTTCTACCAATACGACCCATGGCTTGAATGATTTTTTCTTGGGTAAGATCCAAATCTTTACTAAGAAACCCATGACAAAACTGATAATTTGTCCCATAAATATAATCACTTGAAGCAATAATCATATATAATTTTTGCTCATCCGCCATTTTCTTCATAATTTCTGTGTATTGTATATTTTCATGATTTATAAATACACCGATTCCCATCATTAGTAATACCTTCCACGTATCTTCAATGCCATTTAGCAACATAATCTCATTTACAACTTGCTCTTCAATATTACTAGTAAACGCACCTGCACAATTCACTTCATCCGCCCATTTTTGTAAATGGTGAAGTTTATTTGGTACAAACGTATCATTTAATGTAGCGCGTTTTATCATGGCTCGTATAGTATTAACCTCATTTGTTAATTTTGAGATTTCATTTTTACTTCCGCCTCCATCCGCATCAGGAGTCTCTCTATTTATTTTATTCGAATCTTTACTGGATTTATTTCTACCTTGAACATTTATACTACCATGACCACCAGATACATTATTTTTGGCACTATTTTCCACCTTTTCTTTAATCGTTTCCAAATTTTCTTCAATTTCTCGTATTTTTTCATTCAAAATATTATTATATTCAATCTTTTTCATAATGTCATCCATCACAATTCCAGGAATATTCGCCTGTTGAATACAAAATTTTGCGATTTTTTCAATATCATTTGATATAAATATCGTCGGACCATCGGTTAATGTGTACGAGTCTTTTGTAGTAACATACACACCTGATGTGCCGATCTGCGGTACATTATTATTATTCGTTGTATGCGTATGTGTATGCGTATGCGTTATTTGTTCACTTGCCAGTCGGATTAAAGGCGCGCCTGATAATACGTTATTATTATTAACTGGTAAAGGAACCCCAGGTCCGACACTTTTCGACTTTCTAATCTTATTCCCTTTCGTATCAATCATTTCATTCGACAGAATTCTCGGCTGTCTAAAAACTTTGAATGTGTTGTATATAGACGTCCATACTTGCGAACCATTCGAAATGTTCTGAAGCAATTTAATATAATAAATTTTAATATTTCTCATATTTATATCATCCAAATTATCAAAATATCTCTCTACATTCATTCTACTATTTGACAAATTATTTTTATTAATATAAGTAATAAATTCGACCACTTCTTTTAAATCGAAATACCTAGACAGAGTCAAATAATTCTCGCAATGATTCGCAATTTTAACAGTTTCTTCGTATGATTCATTTAAATAGTGAGGTAATACTACAAACCCATCCTTATTTATAATGGGTATCGATTTTTTACAATCGTGACTTACTATATTATATACCTCTGTCCCAGGGAATTTATTTTGAAAATCTGGGATAGTTTCAGTAAGCTCCTGAAGCTTTGGCAAAGTCGCGGATGATAGCACCATATTTGGTATCAGATTGTCCTTCCAATTTTGTTTAATTATTTTATGAAATTCGTGCTCTTCATAGTCAAAGGTGATGGTAGGTTCGTCCCAATAAACAATCATATCTTCTTCCGAATTAAAGGATTTCATATAATACATGGCCGGTAAATATGATTTAATGTCACAGATCATAATTTCTACTTGATCACCCACGCTATTATCCACTTTTCCAATGCCACCGCTGCGTTTATTCTTGGTAAATTCTTTGGCTGAGAAGTAATGCAGTCTGATGTCAGCCGCGCTAGCGCAACCAAACGCGAATGCGACCTTTTTCTCTACAGAAATGGCCGCTCTAGCTAATGCTAACCCCACATGCCTCGCTGCGCACACGAAGATGATCTTATATTTTTCAGATAACGCGATAGGAGTTAGCGTTTTACCTGTACCAGTAGGCGCCATATATAAAACCAATTTAGGGTTTAGGTTTTTACAATCTGTGAAAATTTTCTTCTGATGCTCATACAAAGTTAAATCGCCATATTTTAACAATTTTTCATTTTTTTCGATAAACTCAACGGCATTTTCAATAATGATAGACATATCAATATCATCATTTAATATTTCTAGAATTTTATTACATAACGATATTACATGTCTATTTATTTTGGGTATATTATTTCTGAGTAATTTATATAAAGTGTAATAGTGAAACATAAATTGTTTTTTATTTTCTTTTATTTTATTTGTCAAAATTTGTTCCGCGTGCTCCAATAATATAAACTCGTATAAATCATTTTTTTTAATGGTTTTTTCATCATTTTTATCTAATCGAATTTTATCTGCGCCACTTATGGTGACTTTCCCATCGATCTTCAATTTTTTATAATCCTTAAAAATAACCTCTAGAGGTTTTTCGATTTTATCACACACTTCGCGAAAATATTTATTGTATAGATAATCCTCCATTTTTTCACTATATTCTATCTTTAAAAACGTAAAGATAGAATTATTTTTATTAATTTTTATATTGACATTATGATATCCAGCGACTATCATTTTCAATACATCTAATTCCGGTTTGGAAACAGGAATCTCAATAGACTCCCATTCGGATTTATTTAGTTTTCTTTGCTTTAGATCCATTTTTGATATACGTAAGGTTAATTATATTGTAAACTTTAAGTATATATTTATAATCAATTTTATTTAAAATTGAAATAAAATAATTTAAATAAATGAAATATATTATTTATAAATAGGCATCATGTGTTCAAACAAGATTATTTCAATTGAGGGTAATATTGGGTCCGGTAAATCGACTCTGCTCGCTAATTTACGTGAGCATTTTAAGGACAATATTAACATTCTGTTTTTAAAAGAACCAGTTGACGAATGGGAGACAATTAGAGACGCGAATAATGTAACCATGTTAGAAAAATTCTATGCGGACCAAGAAAAATATTCCTTTCCTTTTCAAATGATGGCGTATATATCAAGATTAGCCATTTTAAAAGAAGCTATTAAAATTAATCCTGGGGCGATTATCATTACAGAGCGTAGTTTATATACAGATAAAATGGTGTTTGCGAAAATGTTATTTGACTCTGGCAAGATTGAACTAGTCAACTACAAAATTTACTTAAAATGGTTTGATACATTTGCGTGTGATTTTCCTATTAATAAATTTATTTATGTGAATGCTTTACCGGAAGTATGTCATGGACGCATTATGAAACGCTCAAGATCCGGTGAAAGCAATATACCATTAGAATATTTAAGTTCTTGTCACGATTATCATACGCATATGTTAGAAATAAACGAACCCCATAGCATTTGTAATCAAAAGTTAGTTTTAGACGGAAATGTTGATATTTATACAAATAAAAATCAATTAGATGATTGGATTGATCAAATTACGGAATTTATAAACAAATAATTATAATAATCAAACAATTAAACTAGCACTTTTTATAAAATTATAAAATCAAATCAATTACCACTGGGAAGTGATCAGAATTATATGTTCCGCAAAATTCTGAATAGCCATGATAAATATACGTATCTGCTATATTTTTTCTTATCGCGTCAGTAACAAGCACATGATCAATCATCGAGTAATCTTTATTTGACGCGGTATTACAATTATTGTCAGAATCCCACCAATCACTATAACGCTCATTTTGAGGAATCGTTTCAGCGATACTATACAAGGTATATTTACCAGCGTAATCTCCAAAAGACCCTTTTAAAATATCTAACACGCGTGATGTAGGCTTATTACTATTCATATCCAACACTTCCGCGTCAAAATCATTAAAATCGCCCAACATAATTACTTCATATTCTCGGCTTATATAATCCGCAATTACGGTTTGTAAAACGGACGCTTGCCCTTCTCTTTGAGCACATCGCGACGAATCTGTCGGAATGGCGATTAAATGTGCCGCTATAAATGCTACATTCATTCCATTAAATATAAATTCCGTAATATAATGTTTACTGACTCCAGTCGAACTAACCGGACCGGTATATCCGCACTTGGAACCAGCAATAGGATAATTATATTTTAGTTCCGTTCTGTAAAGGCTTTTTAAAGGATCCACTCGCGTCAACATGCCGACATTTTGCCCAGTACTAGTATCGGTGCCTTTTTTTAAGTAAGAATTATACGTGTTATCGTTCAAATCGCATTTTAATATATTCAGCTCATCACATCCTTCTATTTCACAAAAATTAATAATATCTGGGTTTAGTTCCTTCACAACTTTGGTAACATAATTCAAATGTGTTTCAGCAGCGGTGGAGTTTTTCCATGTACAACCGTCACCAGGGCAATTCATGTTACTATAATAATCAATGAATAACCATTCTACATTATATTGTACTAGACGTAATTTTGTTTTATCTTGTCGCCTATCTCCTACACTAGTAACTGTAGGGCATTCTGTATCGCCAAAAACCAAATTCGCAAAAAGTGAAAGGAATAAAATTATTTTCAGCATTCTTTATATTAATCAACAAGAATATATTTAAATATTTTTTAATTATAGTTTATGTGTAGTTTATTTGTAGTTTATGTGTAGTTTATTTGTAGTTTATTTATATAAAATATAGTTTATATAAACTTATAGAATACAAAAAAATTGAAAATAATATATTATTTATATAATAATATATATTAATACATATACATATAGGATGTTACCAAAAATTAAATCTGCTAAAAAAGAAGCAACTATAGTTACTATTTATCCAGAAATCGATTTTAAACTACAGTTTGATGGTTGTAGCAAAGGAAATCCTGGACTAGCTGGATCTGGCGCAGTTATTTATCATAATGGCGATGAAATATGGTGTAAATCGCGAATGGTAGGGGAAAACGCAACAAATAATTATGCGGAATATATGGGCCTCATTATTGGTCTAGAAAAAGCGGTTGATATGAAAATAAAAAAACTGTTAGTTGAAGGAGATAGTATGCTCGTAATTAAACAAATGAAGGGTGAATATAAAGTAAACTCCAGTAATTTAATTGAATTGTATAAAGAAGCAAAAAATTGGGAGAAACATTTTGATGTAATTTATTATAACCATATTTATAGAAATCATAATAAAAGAGCAGACGAATTGTCGAATCTTGCTTTACAAAATTGAACAATTATAAATAGGATGGTTCATTTCATTTCAGGTATTTTCATACTTAATAATAATTGGACAGGATCATATTGTAATAATTTTATTTTGTCTGCGGTTGTTGGACAATCTATTCCGCGACAATCTTTAATTTCGCCTTCATATTCTATCTTTAAATTATCACGTAAATCAGGTAATTCGTTGAATATTTTTTTATAGAATTGTAATATCATTTCATATTTATCTGCTTGTTTCTTAGGAATGATAAACTCTTTATCATCATTATATTTTTTATCTTCTAACAATTCTAATAAAATAAGTAACGACCATGTTTGACAAAATACATCCCCTTCATTCACTTGTGCCGGACTAGATAATTTAACAAATTCTACCTTATATAAATGTTTCTCGAAAAATGGTCTAATTACCTCGATTGATATTTCTGGATGATAAATTCCGGTGCCATTTTTATTGAATGCCGGATCAATAATATACACTATTTTATTATCATTATCCACAATATAAGATTGAAAATGCGTTTCATTATCAAATATATCTCGTTGAATGTTTGTAGCTGTAAAAACTACTGTATCTTTTAATGTTATAATAGAACTCAAGTATTTTTCTATTTCATGCTTTTTGTCTTGTTGAGTTTTCCCTCTTTTTATAAATGCGTCAAATGTGCGAATTTGTTTTTTAAATTTGTTTTTTAATTTTGGATGATAATGTAAAATAACATATCTTCTAATTCCTTCATCTCCTAATACAATTTTTAATGAGTGTAATACCCAACTAATGGCGGTTGTTCTTATTTTAGCTGACATTATTTATAAACTGTTATATATGTTTATTATTTATTATTTATTAATTATTATATATTATATATTATATGATTTTATGATATATAATTATATGCTACCACATAATTTCATTTTTATTTTCTAATCGGCTCGTAATGACCTCCGCTCCATTCTAAATAAATCGTATTCTCAACAATTCCAGAAATAGGAAGAAATTCAATCTCTTTTTTTTCGCATGAAGAAACCGTTCTAATATCCTTTACCATTATACATAGTTTCCATATATTACAAGCGGCTTGTATTTCGATCGCACCTCCCCAAGTAGAGGTATTTCGCATATGTGTAATATAATTTCCATTTTCCATATCCAAAATAAACTTCGTATCTAACCCATCCATAATTTGTCCATTATTTTCTAAATAATCGCATATCTTCTGTCTAATATGATAACTGTCTTCATTTATGAAATATTGTAAACTATTAAATAAACAACTCATCTTCTTAAAGTAATATAAATTAATATTTTATTTTCTATAATTTACGTTATTTTTAACATTTACATTAATACTCTAACAAATGTATATTCATTTTTTTGGTTGGTTTATATTTCAAAATATCTAGTTCCTTTTTTGTAGTAGGAAATTCATGTATTCCGTATATATCTTGTAACATTAACCATTCAAATATACCACCGGAATAAATATATACATTGTGAAAACCGAGTGAACTTAATTGATCATATTTTTTATATATTTTATCATCATTACAGTTTTTACCATAGATTATTATTTTCACATTTTTATTCCCATTTTTTAACAATTTATTCATCAAATCTTCTTCGTGATGTATATTTATCGTATTTGGTAATAAACAATCTTGCTCCTTTTCATTTAATGTATTTATTAAAATATGGGATTCCGAATTTTTTAAAACATATTGAATATCTTCGAAATTTATTTTATTAATAGATTGATTATTTCCCATTACTTTATTTGTTATAATATTTTTAAATAATAAACCTTAAAAATATTATACATTCAAAATAAAAATAGTTTGCTCGTCCAATTAATGAAACTGAACCACAATTTCGACCTCTTCTTTCTTGATACTTTTTGTGGCTGAAATAGATAATTCCTCACGCTTCTTTCTGGTCTTACTATTGTCAGTAATAATCTCCTTTCTTTTCGAAGTGCTATTTCGACTATTCATATCCTTCTCAATCGTTTCATAATTTTCTTCGATATATTCGATCACTTTGTTTTCAATAGCCCATTTGAAAAAATTTAATTGCCCAATCGTCGTTTCAATACTTGTACCAGTCTTGTATGGAATACTTATTCTATCCCATCTACAAAAAGGGTCAAACCTTTTCTTGCTGTAAGCCTTTAGTTTTAATTTATAATCAAAGTAGACCTTGAAACGACGAGTCTCACTTTTATCTTCAATGATGAACAATGTATAATATTTTTTCGCGTAATTCGTAGCAAACCAGTCGACAATTCTAAGAGAAATTTTGGATTCACCTGTAATAATTTTCAACATTCGACTGAGATTTGTTTCGTCTCTATAAAAGTCCATTAAATTATTTAATAATAAATCATTTTGTGTTGTGTAAGTTGCGGAACTATTCATTATTTAAGTTTTTAAATATTTTTTTAAGTTGTTATATTGAAATATATTTTATACAAAGAATTAAAATATTTGAATTATATTATGTAATATTTAAATTATTTTATAAAAAGAATTAAAATATATGGATATGTTATAAATAAATGCCTGGATTTATGGATAACTATTTTGGTTCATTGAATAAGGATGCTTGTATGTATTTTTACATTTTATCAATTATATTTGCCTTCGTTTTCTTGATGGCAATTGTATCCGTAGTTACATTTGGAATTAAAAATTATAAGAAGTTAGATTTTATGTTTTTAATGAATGCCACCTTTTTATTATTTAATACATTTTTAGCATACTTTGTCAATCGTTTGTTACATACCATGTGCGTAAATAGCGTACATTAATTTGACTGATTAAGAAGATGAATCAGTAGTTTTAACTCGATCAAATGTGGTATTTACTGGTTTTAAAAACTGATCTCTTATAGAAATATCCTCTACATAATTGGTTTCGTTTAGAAATGGATTAAATCCTATTTGCTGAACTAGATCTCTATCGGCAATTTTTAGATCCAAATCTTCTCTCTTACTAGACATTTTAAATCCATTATTGGCAATACTTTGATTTAAAATATCCCAGGTGTTTTCGTCATGATTTAGCGAAGAGGTATATGCCAAATTCTCTATTTCTTTACTAAATTTACCTGATTCGATATTATTTTTAACATCTTTGATGTCTGGCGTGTCATCCCTAAATTGTCTTCTAGATCTTTCATAAGGTTCACCCTTTGTCCACTTCCACTCCATAATACAGTATTCTATAATAAAAGTGACACTATACCGTATTAAATAAATTCAACTACAAATAATAGGTTGAATTTATTTGAATCATTTTATTTGAATCATTTTATATATTTAGTAAAAATAATAGTTTTACTATCTTGTATTATTTAAATGACAATTATTAATGGTATCGAAATAGATGACATTCACTATAAATTAAATGAAATTAAATATTCCATTAAAAATAACGAACCCATTGAAGAAAAGTTAAATGTTATTATCGTTATATCAAATCCATGCTTATATGCTAAAAGATATATTTTGCTTAAGGAATTTGTTAAGAGAATCGAAGAAGAAGAGGAACATGTTAATTTGTTTATTGTTGAAATGATTTATAGTGGTCAAAAATTTATTATTACAGATAAAAAAAATAAAAACCATTTACAATTAAAAACAGATACGCCTATATGGCACAAAGAAAATATGGTAAATTTAGGCGTTACATATTTACTACCAAAAAACTATAAGGCATTCGCATGGATTGATGCTGACATAGAATTCGACTCCAATTCGTGGGCGCTAGATACCTTAAAAGTATTAAACGGATGCAAAGATATTGTCCAAATATTTAGTCATTGTGTCGACATGGATAAAGATGAGACAAATTTACATATATTCAACAGTTTTGGATATAGTTTTTCCAAAAATAAAAAATATACGATAAAGGGTTTAGATTATTGGCATCCAGGGTTCGCGTGGGCTATCACTCGAAAAGCATACGAAAAAATTGGCGGATTATATGATAAAGGTGTAATGGGATCAGGTGACAATATTATCGCACTTTCATTAATTAATAAATGTAAAAATATTACAAATCCAAAATATTCAGATGATTATAATAATAGTTTTTTAGAATATCAACAAAAAGTAAAGGCTCTTCGCTTGGGGTATATTCCTGGAAATATAAGACATCATTATCACGGTAAAAAAGCGAATAGAAAATATGTGGAGCGTAATGAAGTAATAATACAACACCAATATTCGCCATTGATTCATGTCAAATATGATGAAATAGGTGTCCTTGTTCCAACAGAAAACTTCTCTGATGAATTTAAAGAAGATATTCTAAAATATTTCGAAGAGAGAAAGGAGGATGAATAGGCAAAATCATTATTTTTTGTTAATGATCATTTTTTACAATATTCAATTGTTTTGTAAATAAAAATTTATCGTCGGAAGTCCGTCGTCTTTTCAGATTACATTCTAAACAAGCCAAATGATAATTGCCTATATTATGACCATTATCATTATCAATTCTGTCAACAGACCATTGTTTCATTTCTCTCACTAATTCATACAAAAGAGACATTTCATTTGCACAATAACGACATTTCATATCACATTCTATCATTTCTTCTACAATTACTTTTAAATGAATAAAATTATTTTCGTCAAACATGTTTTTATTTACATCTTGTTGTTTATAACCCAATATTTTTTTATTTATTTGTTGAATTATTATTTTGGTGATTTTATCTACAAAAACATAATTATTTGTTTTAATAATATGTAACAAATTCATTTGTTGGTCATGATTATAGTATTCTTGAGAGAAATCCCATTTACTAGTTTCAACTCGTTTTTTTTGCTCTTTATGCTCTCTTATCACCTTTTTTATTAAATATCTATTATTGGTTCCCAAAATATTAATTTTCTTTGATAAAACAGATGATTGTATATCGTCCATATACTAGATTAATATATTAATCCAATATATTAACCTAATAGTTTAACCCAATAGATTAATATATAATATTGTGTAAATGATATAAATGTATATATTAAATATATATTTTACGAAATGGAGTTAAACTCATCTTGCTATATTTAAATATAGATATGGAAGAAATTGTTAAAAGTTCAAGTTCAAATGATGAATGTTTAGAGCTGAAAAATATTAAATATAAGACGATGCTTTTAAACGGAAATCCTCTTCAAGAAACAAAATCATCAAATGATCTATCTAATCTAGAAAAATTTTTAGAAAATGAAAAAAATAATAATATCATTGAACCTTGGTGTAAATTAAATAAAACAATTAAAACCAAAAAGTTGATTGAATTTGTAGAATTATACAAAAAGGAAAAAGAACTCGATGATGAAGAAGGCATTAATTTAATTGCGTATTTGAAAGACTGTCTAGATAAAAAGAAGTTACAACGAGTAAAAGATGTGATATACGATAAAACCACTGGAAACGTAAAAGAAATTCCTGCATTAGTATACACAAAATCAAACAAACATTTCACCTTGAAAAATATTGACAAAAGAGTGTCAACCTTAAAATCTTTAACGCCAAAAAAGGTAAATGGTACGGTAAGACATAAAACAAATCTACTTGATAAGAAAACCAATGACGAGGCAGACTCTTCTTCTGATAATGAAAATTAGATTTACGGTAAATATAGTAAATACAAAATATCAGTTAAAAATATGAGTTAAAATATGAGTTAAAGAGGTAAAAAATAGATATAAAAACGTATCTTCATGTATATATAATGATATATATAAATGAATTAGAAGAATTAGAGGATATATTAGATCAAATTGAATTTGAAGACGAACCATCCATATTTACCGAAGAATGTACATTGGAATTAATAGAAACCGCATTACATTTAATGGAAATATATATGGAAGAAAATCCGACCGCCATATCGGAACCAGATTTTCAAGAAGTATTTTTAGAAGAGATAAAAGATATGTTTTATACCCAATTTGAAGATCATATTTTAGATAACGCAGATATTGAAGATGATATGAATGATTTATTAGAAGATGCTTTTAGTATTTATATAACCACATTTCATATAGAACGTTCTTTTGGAGCGAACTTTATCGCACATGATGTAGATGAAAATTCAAACTCCGAAACGGTAGTAGAGGAATTTGATACATTAACAAATGATATAATCCAAGAAAAAATAGAATATCTCAGAACTATTCCACAACCTACACAAAGAACACCAGAATGGTATAAATTCAGGCATAATTTAATCACCGCTAGTAACGCATATAAAGCATTTGATAGCCAATCCACCATCAACCAACTGATTTACGAAAAATGCCAACCGTTAAAAACTGGGTTGGAAGAAGAAGATAAACCGAAGAGTGTAAATCTAAATACACCGCTTCATTGGGGGCAAAAATATGAACCAATATCTGTACTCATTTACGAGGATATGTACAAAACACAGGTGGAAGATTTTGGATGTATTCAACATAAAAATTACACGTTTTTAGGTGCGTCTCCGGATGGAATCGTCGTTGATCCCCAATCGGATCGTTATGGCCGTATGTTGGAAATTAAAAATGTTGTAAATCGTGAAATAACTGGTATTCCCAAAAAAGAATATTGGGTTCAGACACAGCTTCAAATGGAAGTCTGTGACCTAGATCAATGCGATTTTTTAGAAACAAAATTTACAGAATACCCAGATTCGTCTAGTTTTTTTGCTGATGGGGAAAAGAATAAAACTGGAAAAGGAGAAATAAAAGGATCTATCATGTATTTTAATACGAGCGATTCAATTCCATTTTATTTATATAAGCCTCTATCTATTATTGAGTATAATGATATTTGTGAGTGGGAAGAAGAGATGGTTGATGTATATCAATCTAAGAACATGATTTGGATTAAAAATATTTATTGGAAATTAGAGAAATTAAGTTGCGTGCTTATTTTAAGAAATAAAGATTGGTTTAAAAATAATATTTTTCAATTGGAAAGGGTGTGGAAAATTATAGAATCGGAACGTATCACTGGATACGAACATAGAGCACCAAATAGAAAACCTAAAAAGGAATCCTCGTTTAACAAATTTATACCTACGGAATCACAAGGTTGCTTGTTACATATTATCAAAAAAAATAATAATAATGATAATAATGATAATAATGATAATAATAATGATAATAATGATAATAATATTGATTAATATAATATATTCTGCATATTCGTCCTAAAAGGTAACAAATTTTGATCAGTGCTAAAATAACCAACTCGTGTTCCGCATTCTGGATTTACTGGAGGTAAAGGTGTTATATAATTGGTATGTAATTGCTTGTCTTTATATAAAGCACCACAAAACCCTGCAGGCATACAGGTACCATTATCAGGGTTTTTCGGATATCTTATATTATTTGTAAGTTGGTCATATGATCCAACTGGAAAAATTGGATAATCACGCCATATATCTGCGGCTGTATTATCTGTTACCCCATTTTTACCGGTTATAGGATATGTATCTTGAACTAAAACGTCTGTTTCAGACGAAGGGACCGCGCCACTAGCTTCCTCTAAAGTATAATTTGAATATCCTTCCATACTATTTGTTTTTTTTGACATGTTAAAAAAAAGTGGTAAAGTAACTACCACTAAAAATATAATTGACATTATTAGTATACGGTTCATATATATATTTTATATATTTTATATATTTTATATATTTTATATATTTTATAAAATATATTTATCATTTTCATTTTTCATTTTTTTATACAACTAAGATTATAGTATTTAATTATTTCTACGCCAACTTCAAGTTTCCATTCGAGTCACATGATAATATGCTATCGCCAAATTTAATTTTGTTTATATAAAGTGTACCATTATTACTTACATACATAATATTTCTCTCGATATTAGAGTTACTAGAAGAATCCACGTCTACAACCTTTACTCCAAATCCAGCTTTAATATTACCAGTCGCATCTATGCTTTCTATCCCCATTTGGATATTTCCTATTTCTTTTGTTAGATTCGACTTATCGGATATCTCAAATGAAATATCTGCTCCATACATTACTTTTGTTTTCAGTTGTCCTGTATTATAACTGGCATCACGAGATATGATATCTTGTAATTTGCCTGCGTTATTAGACATATCTGTAAATGAATATAGATCACTCTTTCGTTTCATCGTTACCGCACTAGATGTTTGAAAATCTATAAAATTATAATTTTGATCTGTTATATTCTTACTATTTTCATTTATTCTTTCACATACCAAATTTGGATAACGATCATTTTTAATATAAACGTGATGTTGATTCAAATAACTGGACGATGATATAGTTGTAGCATCATTGTAATTATAATTCACATTATAATTAATCATACGTTCATCTGTATTTATCCCCATAAATTTAATGTCTGGATCAATAGAAGCATATTGCGATTGATTTGATGCGTCATAAATAATTAAATCGCCTTTCACCCTAGCATCACCTTCGACATCTACAGTAGGTTTAATAGTATCGCCTACATTAAATTCTAACGAAATAACATGTAATAAAGATGCGTCATCTCTGTAACAAATAAAAAACGAAATATAATCTTTATATAAATCGTCGAAATGAATTAATCCATAATAACCATTTTCTAAATTTAACTTATGATCGCTGTCTTTAACCTTATAAAATTTAGCAAGAGTTCTCATAAATGACATTCTTTTTGTTTTTTCATTATATTGAGCTTTTTCGTTAGCACCCCATAAATCCGGTACTTTTCCTATGTTTTTAATATGTATAGTAGGATATTTTATAGTATCTGCCAAATCTAATGTATCAAAATCTAGTAAATTTACTTTTGAATCGTTGAATATATCAGAATTTATATCAAAATCATCAATAATATATTCTACAACAGACTGAAAAGACGCATCTATTGGATAATAGTATCGCTGAGTATTGATTACATCAGCACCTTTTACGTAATTACGTATATTATTTTTATCAACATTTGTTTTTCTAATGTATATATCCTGTAAATATAAATTATACGCAGTCACCACATTAAAAAAATTCTGCATATTATTGTTTGTATTTATTCTTAAATTGAATTGTTGAATATTTCTACCATTACATAATACATATAATTTATGATTATACTCATTTCTAAAAAAACAATATCTTGTACGTTTTACACCAAATGTCCAATCATATTGAATTAATAGAGCAGTATTATCAAAAATACGATTATTATCCAATATAGTCGACCATAATTGTATAGCCGTTTTTATTAAATTTATATTATCAGGATCGTCAATTTCTCCAAATTTTTTACCGACCCATTGAGGATACAACCATTGATAAATATATTTGACATCTTTACCTTTTAAGGTCGATTCATCTATTTCTAGTATAGAAAAATAATTACCAGGTGTTTGTGAATAATCACTAAAAACACCGGTTATATCATCTCTAATAACACTTGCGTTAATAACTCGATCAAAATTAAAACCAGTTTTAAAATATTGTACCGTTTCATTTATATAATTTAAACTTGTTCCAACACTTTCTACCAATTTAAGTATATAAGTTATACTGCTATCTTTTATATCCAATGTTGAATCAGGAGTATCCTTTCCAATAGCAACCTTATATAAGTTGGCAATACTTTTATTCACTGTATCTACTTTAAAAATGGGATTGTTATTTTTATCAGAAACCAAAAGATCCCCAGAAAACGTTGAGTCTCCTTTTGAAATAATACTTTGGTCTATATATTCATTTAAATTAATTCCTGTTCCTAAAAAATAATGAACACCAGATACGTCAATTATATTTACAAATGATATTTTTTTTCCATATATCCAATCATATTTTACAACCATATTTTGACCTATTTTATTAATGTTATATTGTGTATTATAATATGTGATTATTACATCCTCTACTACACTAAGAGGTATATCTTTATTATCCACGTATATATTCCTCGAGTTACATATATTCCAATATGGATGTAATTCACTAAAGAGATCCATATAATCAAAAGTATTTATATTATATTCCGCAGCGGTTTGTGGGGCTTTATACATAGAAAAATATGTTCCATTTAATCCAAAACGATCGCGAAATTCGCTATCGTTTATATATTTTGAAAAACTGTTTACGCTATTTCCTTTAAATAATTGAGATTGGATAGCAGGGTTTGATACTACTAAGGAACCAAAATTCAATACACGATTTAACGCACTAAATTTATTAATAATATTTGTAAAATTTACTCTATATGATTTATCATTCATTAAATCTTCAACATCATTAAATGTCATTACAAAATACATAACATCTCCTTTTATAATAGCTCGCAACGAAGTTAAGTAATTAAATTTTGTATCGTTTAACAATTCAACAAACGAGAATATAAAATTTGGATTATTGCCTCTTTCAAGAGACATTCTATTCACTTCATTGACAATTTGCTTTATTTTATTAAATGACTCAGTTGTAAACTGTTTTGAACTAAACCCACCATTTACATCTGATAAATTATATAAAAATGTTATATCGCTAGGAACAATCACATTTTGAATAGGAGATTTAAAAACAACACAATCATTTCTATAATCCTTTAAAGCACCGTTTACATTATTATCAAATATAAGTGATAACCCATATTTATCAATACTAGACATCTTATTAATTTCACTAACTATTTCATAACTATTTAATAAAATAAGGGCTAAATTATCAACAATATCAACTATTTTTTTCATGGAAAGATTATCAATATCCAATAATGCGTTCACTTCAAATGGATCCTGATTTATTCCTACTTTATCATGAAAACATGATATTTTATTCACATTGTCTGTTTCTATAAGTGAGTCACCAGTATATGTTTTCACATTTAAAGAACCTGCTATTACAGTATCACCAGTAACTTGTAAAGATGGTTTAAAAAAACTATTTATAGATAATTGTTTTTGTATAAAATACGTTTTACCACCAATAATCATAATCTTCACAATAGAAGTATAATGAATACTTTCTATTTGATAGGTTGTTATGGCGATTTGCCCATCATACAATTCAGGGTAATTATAAAATATATCATTTATGATATTCAACATGATTTGGGGCATATTTTCATTAGATCCAGGAATAAAACATTGTGAAATATATTGCCCATTCCATAAGGCAGGATATAGTTTTGAATTTATACATTTTAAAGAGTTAAATGTCGTAGGATTACCGAATTCCCAAATATCTTCATTTGAACTTAGATCAAAATTGCCATTCAAAGTAGCAATTGTGTCTTGTATCGTATTTATCAAATTCATATATTCTTTTGAAAATAAAGCAGTATTATCGGTATTTGGTAAATATTTTTTTAAATCTATGGTTACGGACATTCTTACCCATCTATTTTCATTTAAGGGATCACGTCTAAATAAATTGTTATGTAATTTTAAATATTTGCCTGGATTAAAAAGATATATTTGATTATATACATTTACAGTAGGATACGTTTGTATCCATTTCTTTAATAATGCTGGATTAGTAATAAAATCATAATTGCGAATATTGGTACCTGTATTTATAAATCCAGGAACATTATCTGGTATATCGTTGTCTAATATATTTGAATGAAGTACTTGATAAGGGAACAATGAACCATAATAAAATACATGTTTCGCGGTTTTTTGTTCATCCGTGGTTAATGGTATATTTGTAATTACTTGTGATATAGTCTTATCACCTATATATTTTTTATCTAATAATGGTGTTAAAATTGTTGCAACTGGTCCTAATACAGAATTAGGATCGTTTGTGTTTTCCAAATCAATTTCAGCCTTATGCTTAATAAGTAGATTATGTAGATAATTTACTCTGTATATAGCCATTTTAAATTCATCTAAACTAGCAACTACACGATCTATCGCAATATTCGAATTAGACAATTGTAAAATATTATTATCCTGTTTAACTGTTACTAAATGACTGTTTATATTATTAATAGCCTGCTTAATGTTTGAAATAGATATAGCATGATTGTTTTTAACATGTGAAATCTCTTTAATGTAATTTTTAATATTTCCACTTTCATTAAATTGTGATAAATCACCACGTGTAGAGGTTTTTTGTCTATAAGGCATTATACAATTATATAATACAATTATATAATACAATTATTTATATAATTATTTTATCTAATAATTTGATACAATAATTATATAATACATTTAATGAGTTTGGAGCGAGATGAAGCCTCCGGCGACTGAATTCCTCTGCGAAGCGATAGCGATAGCTGAAGGAGTTATATTACGCCGATAGATTTACGTTCTGTTCGCCCCATTTTAAGACTCCATTAACTACTTTTAATATTTTCCCACCTAACATAATTTGGTTTATATGAAGTACACCATCATTACTTACATACATTATATTTCGTTCAACACTTGATGTACCAGAAGGATTCACATCTAAAACCTTTACTCCAAATCCTGCTTTTATATTATTTAAACGATCTAGGGATTCAATTCCCATTTGAATGTTTCCTATTTCCTTTGTTACGTTAGTCGAATCAGATATCTCAAATGAAATATCTGCTCCATAGATCGCCTTCGTGTCCAAAGACCCTGTTTTATATAATGTTTCTTGGTTATTTATTCTTCTTTGTAATTCAACTGCGTTATCATACATATTCGTAAAAGTATATAATTCACTCTTTCTTTTCACCGTTGCGGCACTAAACGTTTTAGAATTTGAATAATTAGATGTGGTTAAATCATTCACATTTTCCTGTACTCTTTCACATACTAAATTGGGATAGCGATCATTTTTTATATAAACATGATGATTAGTCAAATATTGCGCGTTTTGTATAGTCGTAGAATTATCATATTTATAATTAACAAGACGTTCATCTGTATTTATTCCTACAAATTTAATCTCAGGATCAACTGATACATATTGTTGTTTTGTTTTTTTGTTATACACAATAAAATCTCCTTTAATTCGAGCATCACCTTCCACATCTAAAGTAGGTTTAATATAATCATTTATACCAAATTCCATTGATATTATTTTTAACACTGCAGAAGCATCGGTATAACAATAAAACACTGAAAAATAATCATTGTACAAATCTTCAAAATGAAGTACTCCATAATAACCATTATATAAATTGAGTGAACCATCTGTAGTAGATTTATAATTATCATAAAGGCTAATCAAAAATGACAACCTTTTTGATTTTTCATTTATTTGTAAAACATTTGACATATCTGATATCTTGATAGTATTTATGGGAGATAATGTATTTTGTAATAAATTATAATTTAACATACTTATTGATGTATTATAATAATTATAGGAATCGATTGCGTATTCTACAATTGAATCTGGTTGTAATGGATATAGATATGCTTGTGTATTTATGATATCTTTACTTTTTAATAAGTTAATCATATTATTAGCTGAAATATTTGTTTTATTAATAACTATCTGCTGTAAATATAAAGAATACGCAGTTACGCAATTGAAATAATTTTGTATATTGATATTTGTATTGATTCTTAAGTTATAATTTTGCAAATTTACACCATTACCTAATGCGTATAATTTATGATTAATCGAATTTCTAAAAAAATTATATCGTGTACGCTTTACACCAAATGTTCCAACATATTGTTTTATTACAACCGCTCCATCAAATATAAGACTATTGTCTAATATATCGGACCAAACTTGTATAGCAGTATCTATTATTTTTTTGTTATTCGGATCATCAATTTGACCTATTTTTGTATTATTCCATTCAGGATATAACCAATGATATCTATGTATAATATTACGACTATTTAATGTTGTATCATCTATTTCCATAATGGCAAAATAATCATCGTTTGTTTGAGTATAAGTATTTAACACATTATTGGAAAAATCCTTTTGGACATCAGGGTTATTAAAATTATAATTACGCAAGATTGCAAGTAAACTATTTGTCTTATTTATAGTTTTCTCTGCGTTTTTTACCAAAGTAAGTATATCAGTTATACCACTATCTTTTATATCCAATGTAGACTCCGGAGTGTCTTTTCCTATAGCCACTTTATATAAGTTAGCAATATTCTTATTTACCGTATCTACTTTAAAAATGGGATTGTTATTTTTATCTGAAACCATAAAATCTCCGGAAAAAGTAGAATCTCCCTTCGAAATAATACTTTGATCTATATATTCATTTAAGTCAATACCTGATCCTAACAAATAATGTTGTCCAGATATATTTATTATATTTCCAAATGATATTTTATAACCATTTAACCAAGAATATTTTACAACAAAATTTTGCCCTATTTTATTTATGTTATAATAGTTATTATAATATTCCATAATTTTATCTTGTATATTGCGTGAGGTTGTCTCCTTTCCTACTAAAAATAACTCATCTGGGTTTTTTATATTCCAGTATGTGAGAGATTCATTGAATGTAGTTTGACGTTCAAAATTACCAGATTTATATTCCTCCGACGTTTTTGGTATTTTATGCATAAAAAAATATTTCCCTTTTAATCCAAAACGATCGCGAAATTCACTATTATTTATATATTTTGAAAAACTATCTACACTATTTCCGTCGAATAATTGTGTTTGTATACCAGTATTAGATACTACCAAAGCTCCAAAATTCAATAAACGATTTAATGAACTCAATACATTTATTACATTTGTAAAATTTACTTTATACGATTTATCATTCATGAAATCTTCCACATCATTAAATGTCATTACAAAATACATGACATCTCCTTTTATAATAGCTCGTAACGAAGTTAAGTAATTAAATTTGGTATCATTTAATAATTCAACAAACGAGAATATAAAATTTGGATTATTGCCTCTTTCATCAGGCATTCTATTCACTTCATTGACAATTTGTTTTATTTTATTAAATGACTCGGTTGTAAACTGTGTTGAACTGAATGCACCATTTACATCTGGTAAATTATATAAAAAAATTATATCGCTTGGAACAATTACATTTTTGATAGGAGATTTAAAAACAACACAATCATTTCTATAATCTTTTAAGGCGCCGTTCAAGGATATATTAAAAATGTTTGATAATGATGCGCCAGTTATAGAAGACATCTTATTAATTTCGCTAATTATTTCATAACTATTTAATGAAATAAAGGCTAAATTATCAACAATATCAACTATTTTTTTCACGGAAAGATTATCAATATCCAATAAAGCGTTCACTTCAAAAGGATCCTGGTTTATTCCTACTTTATCATGAAAGCATGTTATTTTATTCACATTGTCTGTTTCTATAAGTGACTCACCAGTATATGTTTCCACATTTAAAGAACCGGCTATTACAGTATCACCTGTAACTTGTAATGATGGACTAAAAAAACTGTTTATAGATAATTGTTTTTGTATAAAATACGTCTTTCCCTCAATAATCATAATCTTCACAATAGAAGTATAATGAATACCTTCTATTTGATATGTTGTTATGGCGATTTGCCCATCATACAATTCAGGGTAATTATAAAATATATCATTTATGATATTCAACATGATTTGTGGCATATTTTCATTGGATCCAGGAATAAAACATTGTGAAATATATTGTCCATTCCATAAGGCAGGATATAGTTTTGAATTTATACATTTTAAAGAGTTAAATTTCGTAGGATTTCCAAATTCCCAAATATCTTCATTTGAACTTAGGGTAAAGTTGCTATTCAAATTTGCGATCGTGGATTGTATCGTATTTATTAAATTCATATATTCTGGGGAAAACGCGGTTACATTATCGGTATTTGGTAAATAATTGGTTAAATTTACACCAGAACCTATCCCTATCCATTTATTAATATTCGTTACATCTTTTCTAAAAATAATCATACCTAATTTAAGTCCATTCACCCACGGTGTTATTAAAAACAAATTAAGCAATTTTGAGGTCGGATTACTATTTACTAAATTTTGTAATTTAGCTGAGGAAGTTTGTAAATATGTATGAGTTAATTCAGATAAATCAGGATATGTAGCAGTATTCTGGATATTATATATCGTCTGACCAGTTAAAAAATTAAATCTTTTAAAATCAAATAAATCACGTGCTGTTGTTAATTCAGAATTGGTGATGGCTGTTTCCCAAATCCAAAAATATTCTTCATTTTCTATGAATTTTTTTTCAACAATAGGTTTTAATTTATCATTATAATCACTAGAAATTAATATAGTACTACTCATATCAGTAATCAGTTTATTTATATAACTTGTTCTATATATCGCAGTTTTAAATGCGTCTAAACTAGCAACTACACGATCAATGGCAATATTCGAATTAGACAATTGTACGATATTATTATCCACCTCAATTTCTGGTAATTGGCTATTTATATTATTGAGTGTCTGATTAATATTTGAAATAGATGTAGCTTGATTATTTGTTACATGTGCTAATGCCTTAAGCTGGGTTCTTATCTGGTTGAGTTCATTAAGTTGAGAAGTATCTGATTGAGTAGACGTTTTTTGTCTATGAGGCATTATATAATTATATAATACAATTATTTACATAATTATTTACATAATTATTTATTTTAAAGAATTAGGTTTAAAAATACCTTATTAAGTTAAATAAAAATGGAAGGATCAACAGAAATGCGTGTTACTAAACGTAATGGAGAATTAGAAGATATCGCATTTGATAAAATTTTGTCAAGAGTTAAAAAATTAGGCCAAGAAGTTGGTATCCAAATTAATTATTCTTCTCTTACAATGAAAGTCATTGATCAATTATATGATACAATTGAAACTACTAAAATAGACGAACTTGCGGCTGAACAATGTGCATCTTTATCTACACAACATCCTGATTATGGAACACTCGCCGCGCGCATTATTATTTCAAATCATCAAAAAAATACAGATCATTCTTTCTTTAGCGTTATGCAGCGTTTATACAATTTTACAGATATTCATGGTATAAATAAGCCTCTAGTCTCTCAAAAATTATGGGATTTTACACAACACTATTCGGAAGAGCTGGATGCAATGATTGATCATAATAGAGATTATTTAATCGATTTTTTCGGTTTTAAAACTCTAGAAAGAGCCTATCTTTTTCAGATAAGAAATGAAATTGTAGAGAGAATTCAACATATGTGGTTGCGAGTTTCCGTCGGTATTCACGGCGATTTAAATAATCCAAATAGTCTGGAATTAGTCAAAGAAACATATCATTTCATGTCTCAGAAATATTTCACGCATGCTACTCCAACGTTGTTTAATGCCGGAACACCAAGACCCCAATTAAGTTCCTGTTATTTAATCGCAATGGAAGACGATAGTCTAGAAGGCATTTATAATACATTAAAAGATTGTGCTCGTATTTCAAAATGGGCTGGAGGTATAGGTCTTCATATACATAATATACGCGCAAAAGGGACGCATATTCAAGGCACAAATGGAACCTCCAATGGACTAGTACCTATGTTGCGTGTTTTTAATAATACCGCGCGCTATATTGACCAATGTGTTCATCCAGAAACAATCATTTATACCATGAATGGTCCTACGCAGATTCAAAATTGTTCGTTAGGAGAAACTGAGATATTTAATGTACATGGTGAGTCGGAAGTCATTGAAAATGTTCTAGAACACCCATATGATGATGAAATATATAATATAGAAACGGTCCATTCAATAGAGAATCTTAAAATAACACCAGAACACCCTATTTATGTATTAAGAGATAAAAATCAACCTCAAAATCAAAATCAAAATCAAACTCAGAATAAAGCAATCGAGAACTCCTCTGCTGACATTCCAGAGTTTGAATGGATAGAAGCAAAGGACTTAACTAATACAGATATGTTAGTGTATAAAATTCCTAATTATAATAATGATATTCCACATTTATCTGAAGAGGATTGTTATATGTATGGAGCATTATTAGGAAACGGTAGTATGTATAATACCGATCAAAACTGTTATCTATCGCTACCAAATAATAAAAATATAGTAGATTTTGTTATCCAATATTTTGAAAATAAATGTATCCAATACAGAATTGACACACAAGAAAATACCTCCACATTTATATGGAATAAGACTATAAATATGCCGTTTAAATATAGCGACATGTATAATACGAACAAAGAAAAACACGTACATTATAAATGGTTACATTTACCGATTGAAAAATCGAAGTATATATTAAAAGGATTATTGGATACGAACGAATGTTGTAATAACAAAGAATTTGCGATTGATAGTACATCGAGAAATTTAATTGAAGGTATACGATTTCTTTGTTTGCGAATGGGGGTATTAACGAGTGGATATATCAGAGATAACATAGATAGTCATCAAAAACAACCAAATCGTTTTTGTCTAAAAATCCCCAAAACAAAAGAAATATGCGAATTAATGAATATTACATATGATAACAAAGACTGTTT
>Ga0114966_10001154_pt1 | contig 24740 bp, 24 predicted proteins | sample M_130207_XF_Meta_FD_87029 | JGI IMG/M metagenome (GOLD analysis project Ga0114966, IMG submission 87029) | Freshwater microbial communities from Lake Montjoie, Canada to study carbon cycling - M_130207_XF_MetaG | ecosystem: Environmental > Aquatic > Freshwater > Lake | place: Lake Montjoie... | reverse complement strand
CGAGCACGGACCGGCCATCACCACCACTTCGTCGCCGCCAATCCGGATATCACCAATGGTGACCACCGTCGGCTCCGACTTGAACGTGCGGCTCGCCAGTTTGTAGGGCGACGAGATCCGCACGACCTCGTGCACGCCGTCCATCAACTCGATCAGCGCCGCATCGGGGCGCCCCTGTCCGACCGCGCCAAGCACCGTCCTGGTGACTCCGGTGGACTTGTGTACGTCCATCCCCATCTCGACCAGGCGCTTCACCACCTGCTCGATCTGGGCCTCGGCGGCTCCCTCGTGCATGACCACAACCATGACGTCCTGCTCTCCCTATTCCAGCTTCGGCTCTGGCGCGGGTGCCGGCTCGTTCGTCTCACCGTGAATGAGCCGGCGTTCCAGCCGCCGCGCCTCGTCGATGATGCGTTCGAACAGCCGCGCGATGGCGTCCGGTCCGAGCGGTCCTTCGGAGGCGACCGCGCGCACGTGCGCCAGCACCTGCTTCTCGCGATCGGGTTGGTAGATTTCCATGCCGGTCTCTTTCTTGATCCGGCCGATTTCGCAGACGCAGCGCGCGCGCTCGTTCAGCAGGCGCACCAGTACTTCATCCACACGATCGATATCGATCCGCAAGTCGTCGAGCGTCATGTCGGTCTCAGGCTTGTTGGGGTACGCACGCCGCCCGCAGCGACCGCACGTAGGCGTCGACGCGGGCAATCAGCTCCGGTCCACTGCTCGCTTCGGCGATCAGCGCCACCAGCGCACTGCCGACCACCGCCGCATCAGCATAGCGGCCGACCTCGGCGACATGTTCCGGCTGCGAGATGCCGAAGCCGAGCGCGAGCGGCAGCGTGGTGAACGCGCGGATGCGCCGCGCCATGTCTTCCGCACCGGTGGCCACCGTGGCGCGCGCGCCGGTGACACCCAGACGCGAGATGCCGTAGAGGAAGCCGCGTCCGAGTTCGGCGGCCTTTCTGATGCGCGCATCCGTGGTCGTCGGGCTGAGCAGGATAATGTTGTCGAGGCCGCGGCGGTCCATCGCCGCGCGGAACTCGTCGGCTTCCTCGATCGGCAGGTCGAGCGCGAGCACGCCGTCGACGCCGGCATCAGCGGCGCGGTCGACGAACACGTCGAGTCCCATGCGCACGATCGGGTTGGCGTAGCTGAAGATGACGATCGGCGTCGACACCTCGCGCCGCACCTCGGCCACCAGGTCGAGCGTGGCGCGCATGCTCCCGCCCGCCGCCAGCGCCCGCTCGGTGGCGCGCTGGATGACCGGACCGTCGGCGAGCGGGTCGGAGAACGGCACCCCCACTTCGAGCACGTCGGCTCCGGCGCGCGCGAGCGCCTTCAGAATCTCGGCCGACCGCGGCAGATCGGGATCGCCAGCGGTGGTGTAGGTGATCAGGCCCGGACGTCCCTCCGTGCGCAGCCGCGCGAAGGTCTCAGCGATTCTCGACATACTTCTCCATCGTCTGCACGTCCTTGTCTCCGCGTCCCGACAGGTTCACCAGGATGATGGCCGACGGCCCGAGCGTGCGCCCGAGTTGCTGCGCGTAGGCAATGGCATGCGACGACTCGAGCGCCGGCAAAATGCCTTCGAGCTTCGCCAGCGTCGTGAACCCGGCGATCGCCTCCGCGTCGCTGATGTAACCGTACTCGGCACGGCCGATGTGCCGCAGGTAGGCGTGCTCTGGGCCGATGGCCGCGTAGTCGAGCCCGGCCGACACGGAGTGGGTCATCTCGATGTTGCCGTCCTCGTCCTGAAGCACGAACGTGCGCGTCCCCTGCAGCACGCCCATGCTGCCACCGGCGAAGCGGGCGGCATGCTTCCCCTTCTCGATCCGCTCGCCGCCGGCTTCGACGCCGATCAGGCGCACGCCAGTGTCGTCGATGAACGCGTCGAAGATCCCCATCGCGTTGCTGCCGCCGCCGACACAGGCAACGACGGCTTCAGGCAGGCGGCCGGTCTGCTCGAGCATCTGCTGGCGGGCTTCGCGGCCGATCACCTTCTGGAAGTCGCGCACCATCAGCGGATACGGATGCGGGCCGAGCGCCGACCCGAGCAGGTAGTAGGTGCTGGTGACGTTCGTCACCCAGTCGCGCATCGCTTCGTTGATGGCGTCCTTCAGCGTTCGGCTGCCGGCGTCGACACCAATCACTTCGGCGCCGAGCATGCGCATGCGGACGACGTTGAGCGCCTGGCGGGCCATGTCGTCGACGCCCATGTAGACGTGACACTCGAGCCCGAGGAGCGCACAGGCCGTGGCCGTGGCCACGCCGTGCTGCCCTGCGCCGGTCTCGGCGACGATTCGCCGCTTGCCCATGCGCACGGCGAGCAACGCCTGGCCGAGCGCGTTGTTGATCTTGTGCGCGCCGGTGTGCGTGAGGTCTTCGCGCTTGAGGAAGATGCGCGCGCCACCCGACACCGCCGACAGGCGCGGTGCCTCGTAGACCGGCGTCGGCCGCCCGACGTAGTGCTTCAGCAACCGCGCCAGTTCGCGCTGGAACGTCACATCGTCGCGCACCTCGTAGTAGGCGCGCTGGAGTTCCTCGATCGGCTCGACGAGCGTCTCCGGCACGTACTTGCCGCCGAACGGTCCGAAATAGCCGCGATCATCAGGGTCGCGGCGAACAGGAGTCTGCATCGTTCCTCACCGCGCGCGGCCAGCCGCGCGCCTTCCACGTGTTCAACTTCGCACCACGCCGCGAAGCGCCTCGAACAGCGCCCGGAGCTTCTCCGGGTTCTTGATGCCTGGCGCGTCCTCCACGCCAGACGAGACGTCGATTCCAAATGGCTGCACGGTCAGCACCGCGTCGCCGACATTCTCCGGCGTGATGCCGCCGGCCAGCACGATGGGACGCTGCCGCGCGAGCACGGCTGCCGCGGCCCAGTCGGCCTTGATGCCGGTGCCGCCGCGCTGCACCCGCTCGTCGGCATCCACCAGCAGCCGGACGCGCGACGGCCAGCGCCTGGCCGTGTCCGCGTCGATGCGGCCGACCGCCTTCACGACCGGCGACACCAGCGCGTCGAGCAACTCCGGCGTTTCGTCGCCGTGCAACTGCACCGCGCCAAGCCCCACCTGGGCGGCCACCGCGTTGATCGCGTCAGCCGGCTCGTTCACGAACACGCCGACCGGCGTCACGAATGGCGGCAGTGTACGCACGATCGCCCGCGCCTGGTCCGGGTCGACGTATCTCCGGCTCTTCGCCCAGAAGATGAAGCCGATGGCGCTCGCGCCGTGCGTCACGGCGACGGCAGCATCCTCTGCCCGCGTGATGCCGCAGATTTTCACGAACATCAGGCGCCGCCCAGCAAGTGCGCCAGCGCGGCGCCAGGATCGGGTGACGTCATAAAGCGTTCGCCGATGAGGAACGCGCCGTAGCCGAGCCCCGACAGCCTCGACAGATCCGCTGAGGTCTTCAGCCCGCTTTCGCTGACCGCGACGACGCCCTTCGGCATCATCGACACGAGCGTTGCGGACGCGTGCACGTCGACGACCAGCGTGCGCAGGTTGCGGTTGTTCACGCCGATGACGCGCGCGCCCGAATCGATGGCGATGCGCAGTTCATCCGCAGCGTGCACTTCGACCAGCGTGTCGAGGCCGAGTCCGGCCGCGAACGCCGCCAGCCGCTGCAGTTCCTCCGGCGTGAGCGCCGCCACGATCAGCAGCGCCGCATCCGCGCCCATTGCGCGTGCCTCGAGCAGTTGATATTCCGAGACGATGAAGTCTTTGCGCAACAGCGGCGTGTCGACCGCGGCGCGAACGGCTTCGAGGTGCGACGGGGCGCCGTCGAAGAAGGTCGGCTCCGTCAGCACCGAGATGGCGGCGGCGCCGGCCGCCGTGTAGCCGGCGGCAATCGCCACCGGGTCGTAATCCGCGCGCAGCACGCCGCGCGACGGCGAGCGTCGCTTGCACTCGGCGATGACGTTCCACCGGTCGGGGCGCGACAGGGCGGCCGTGAAGACACCTGGGCGCGGCGTCCGCGCCGCCGCGCGCCGTTCGAGCGCCGCCAGCCCTTCGCGCGCGGACCGCGCCGCCGTCAGCGTCTTCGTCGCCGCGACGATCGTGCCGAGCAGATCGGCAGGGGATGTCGACACGTCGCTCATGACGCGGCTCCCGCCGCAACCGCCTGCGACAACGCCACGAGGTGTGCCAGCGTGGCGTTCGCCGCCCCGCCATCGATGGCGCGTCCCGCCTGTTGCATGCCGTCGCGAATCGACTCGGCGCGGTCAGCGACGAAGAGCGCCGCGCCAGCGTTCAGCAGCACCACGTCGCGTGCCGCGCCAGGCCTGCCGTCGAGTACGGCGGTGATGATGGCGGCGTTCTCGGTGGCCGATCCGCCCGTGAGCGCGCCCGGTGCCGCCTTCTGCAGTCCGACATCTCCAGGGTGCAGGTAGAACGTCTTCACCGCGCCAGCGCAGCACTCCGAGACCTTGGTGTAGCCGGTCGTCGAGATCTCGTCGATGCCATCGGCGCCGTGCACCACCCAGGCGCGTTCCGAGCCGAGCAACATGAGCGAGCGCGCCAGCAGTTCGGTGAATTCCGAGCGCGGTACGCCGACGATCTGCCGCGTCGCGCCAGCGGGATTCGTGAGGGGACCGAGCAGGTTGAAGGCGGTGCGGACGCCGAGCGCCCGGCGCGTCGGACCGGCGTGGCGCATGGACGGATGGAAGGTGGGGGCGAAGAAGAAGCCGATGTTCGCCTCGGCCAGACAACGCTCCACCACCGCCGGCGCCGCGCCGACGTTCACGCCGAGCACCTCGAACACGTCGGCACTGCCCGACAGGCTCGACACCGACCGGTTACCGTGCTTGGCGGTCTGCACCCCGCACGCGGCAAGGACGATCGCCGCGCAGGTGGAAATGTTGAAGGTACCCGAGCGGTCGCCGCCGGTGCCGCACGTATCGAACACGCCGGGAAACGGACGCGATAGCGGCACGGCGTGCGCGCGCATGCTGCGCGCCAGCCCGACGATCTCGACCGGCCGCTCGCCCTTCATGGCCAGGCCGATCAGGAAGGCAGCGATGTGCGCCTCACTGGTGCGCCCGGCCATCACCTCGGCCATCGCGGCCGACGCTTCGTCGACCGTCAGGTCTTCGCGCCGAATCAGCTTCTCGATGAGTGCGGGGAACATCAGTCGAGCCGGCCTTCCAGGAAGTTGCGCAGGATGTGGCGCCCTTCACTCGTGAGAATCGACTCGGGGTGGAACTGCACGCCGTAAATTGGCAGCGTCCGGTGCCGCAGCCCCATGATGACGCCGTCGCCCTGCGTGCGCGCCGTCACCTCGAGCTCCGCCGGGAAGCCTTGCTCCGCCACCACCAGCGAGTGGTAGCGCGAGGCCTCGAACGGCGACGCCAACCCGGTGAACACGCCGCGTCCGTTGTGTTCGATGGCCGACGTCTTGCCGTGCATCGGCGCCGTCGCCCGCACCACCGACCCGCCGAACACCGCGCCGATGGCCTGGTGCCCCAGACACACGCCGAAGGTCGGCGTCGTCGGGCCGAGTTCGCGAATGACGTCGAGCATGATGCCGGCATCTTCCGGGCGGCCAGGTCCAGGCGACAGCACAATGCGCTCGGGCTTCATCGCCCGGATTTCGTCGACCGTCACCTCGTCGTTTCGGCGCACGGTGACGTCCGCACCGAGTTCGCCGAGATACTGCACAAGGTTGTAGGTGAACGAGTCGTAGTTATCGAGAACAAACACCATGGGTCAAATCCAAATGCGAATGACTGATTGCTGAATGCCTATTGGAAATGCCTGGCGAATCTGTCAATTCGCAATCCGCATTTCGCAATCAGCAATGCCCTAGAGTCCGGCCTGCGCGAGTTGCAGCGCCGTCAGCAGCGCCCGTGCCTTGTCGCGCGTTTCCTCGTACTCGGCGGTCGGGTTCGAATCCATCACGATGCCGGCGCCCGCCTGGATGTAGGCCTTGCCCTCCGACATGATGATCGTCCGGATGGCGATGCAGAAGTCAAGGTTACCGGCGAAATCGAGGTAGCCCACCGCGCCGGCATACAGCCCGCGGCCCGACGGCTCGAGGTCGCGGATAATCTGCATCGCGCGCACCTTGGGCGCGCCCGACACGGTGCCCGCCGGGAAGCACGACACCAGCGCATCGAGCCGGTCGCAGTCACTCGACAGGCGACCCTCCACCACCGACGTCAGGTGCATCACGTGCGAGAAACGCTCGAGCCCCATGAACTGCGGCACGCGCACGGAACCGAAGTCGCAGACACGGCCGACGTCGTTGCGGCCGAGGTCGACCAGCATCACGTGCTCGGCGCGCTCCTTCTCGTTGCGCTTCAACTCCTCCGCCAGCCGCAGGTCCTCTTGGTCGGTCTTGCCGCGGCGGCGGGTGCCGGCAATCGGATGCGTCTCGACGCGCGAGCCTTCGACGCGCACCAGCATCTCCGGCGAGGAGCCAACGAGCGAGACGCCGGCCATGCGGATGAAATACATGTAGGGCGACGGGTTCACGTGGCGCAGCGCGCGGTAGACCGTGAACGGGTCGGCGCCCACCTCGGCCTGGAAGCGCTGCGACAGTACCACCTGGTAGATGTCGCCGGCGGCGATGTGCTCCTTCGCCGCGCGCACCTGCGTCTCGAAATGTTCACGCGTGAAGTTCGAGGTGAACTGCAGCTCGTCGCCGTGCGACTTCTTCGTCACCGACAGGTTGCGCTCGAGTTCGTGCTCGAGGAACCCGATCTTGGCCACCGCGAACTGGTAGAGCGCCTCGAGGTCGTCGTCGGCCGTGATGCGCGCGTTTGCGACGATCAGGATGCGGTGCTGCACGTGGTCGAACGCCAGCACGGTGTCGAACAGCATGAACCCCGCATCGTCCGCCCCGTCAACCCCCTTGCCCAGATCGCCAAGCACCGGTTCGAACCAGGTGGACGCTCCGTAGCCGAAGTAGCCGACCGCCCCGCCGGTGAAGCGCGGCAGCTCGGGCACGAACGGCGACTGGTAGTTCGTCATCAGCGACCGCAGCGTGTCGACGAACGGCGCCTCGCTGTGCGTCACCTCGCCGGCCCGCTCGATCGTCGTCGTGCCGCTGGCCGAGCGCAGGATCAGGAACGGGTCCTTGCCGAGGAACGAGTAGCGGCCGACGTGCTCGCCCCCTTCCACGCTCTCGAGCAGAAACGCGTAGTCCGCATCTTCCGCGATCTTCAGGAACGCCGACACCGGCGTGAGCAGGTCGGCCACGATCTCCTTGCAGACCGGGACGAACGTGCCGCGCAGGGCCAGTTCCGTGAACTCCTCAAACGAGGTGATTTTCATCTGCGTTGAACTCCGAAAGCCGCTGTACGGCGGCGGCGCGCATCACACCAGCAGGCGGCTTCACGCCGGTCCACCACTCAAACTGTTCCTGGGCCTGGCCGACGAGCATGTCGAGACCGCCGATCGTGTCGGCTCCGGCCGTGACCGCATCGCGCAGTAGTCGGGTCGTCGTCGGGTTGTAGATGAGGTCGTACACCACGCCGCGCGCCGGCAGCGCGGACGCCGGCAGCGGACTCTGGTCCATCCGCGGATGCATGCCAATCGGTGTGCAGTTCACGAGCAGATCCCACGAGTCGGTCTCGGGCACGAACGGCCCGGTCGCACCCGACACGAGCGAGGCCACGGCCTCGGCTTTCTTCGCGTCCCGCGCGTGCACCGTGACCCGCGCGCCCGCGCCGGCCAGCCCCACCGCCACGGCCCGCGCCGAACCGCCCGCGCCGAGGATGGATGCGCGGCGCCCACTCAGCGGCACGCGGCGTTCGCGCAGCGGCTGCAGGAAGCCGGCCACGTCGGTGTTGCGCGCGGCCCAGTCGCCGCCTCTCATGCGCAGCGTGTTGAGCGCCCCGACGGTGCGGGCCAGTTCGTCCACCTCCTGCACCCGGTCGAAGAGCGACACCTTGTACGGGATGGTGACACTTGCGCCCTTCAGCTGGAACGCCTTGGCGAACGCGATGAAGTCGTCGGTGTCGGCCGCGGGCAGCGGCAGGTAGACCGCATTGATGCCCGACGCCGTGAACGCCGCGTTGTGCATGGCCGGCGACACCGAGTGCGACACCGGCAGGCCAACGAGACCGTAGACATCGGTGACCGCGCTGATCGAGCGATAGCGGAACTGCTCGAGCAGGCGACTGGCGCTGAGCTGGCCCACATCGCGCACGCCGCCCGCATAGGTCCAGGCCGAGCCGAACCGCTGCGCCAGGATCCGGGTGGCGGAGCCGGCGTCTCCCATCGCGATGAGCACCGCCCGCTCGTGGCTGCCGAAGGTGCGGCTCAGCTCGAGCAGCGTGATGCAGTCGGCGAGCCGGCTCGCTTTCACCGCAATCTTCACGATGCCGGCGCCGGTCGCGCGCATCGCTCGCGCCTGCTCGGTGAGGTCCGCAGGCACGCCGTCGAAATCGTGCGACGAGATGACGATCCGCCGGCCGTATTGGGCGAGCAGATCGGAGAAGTGCGCGCGCCACTCGACGTCGACGTAGTCGGCGCCCAATTCGAGCGCCTGCCGAAGGATGGCCTGCCGCTCGTCCTCCGACCCGTTGAAGCCGCCGCCTTCCCACTTCGCGCGGCAGGTGACGATCACCGGCAACCGGCGACCGTCGAGGGCGGCCGCCACGTCGGGGTCGCTGACGCTGTCGAGCCGGAGCTCGACGAGATCGGCGTCGGTGACCAGGTCGCGCCGACGACGGAGTTCGGCCGTCGTCGGCGCGGTGATGGTGACGCAGAGAAGTGGAGTCGTAGTCACAGGGTCCAAAAAAAAAGCCTCTTCAACCGGTGGCTGAAGAGGCAGTCAAAATCGTCGCGCGGCGGCGGTCAGGCCAGAGCGATTGCCTCTTCGGAAGTGCACCAATACCACCACGCCGCGAGGCACACGGATGCCGGGGTGGAAGGCTCAGCGAAATGAAGAGGTGCATGACCAGTCACGAGAGTCTCGACGTTAACAGAAGGCCGTCTGGAGTGTCAACTGGAAAAGCCCATTTCTCCTTGACCAGTAAGCACTTCTCCCCTATAACCGACACTGATTCCCATGAAAGTGCAACGCCTTGCCCTTGCTGTCAGCCTGTCGCTTCTTGCCCTGTCAGCGCTGCGGGCAGCCACCCCTCAGATGGACGTCGCCGACATTCGTCCGGGCATGGTCGGCATCGGTCGCACGGTGTTCGAAGGCACGCACGTCGAGGAGTTCCGGGCCAACATCATCGGGGTCATCGAGAACGTCATCGGCACACAGCGGAACCTCATTCTTGCCAAGCTCGAAGGCGGACCGCTGGCCAACACCGGCGTCATCGCCGGCATGAGCGGCTCACCGGTCTACATCGACGGCAAGCTCATCGGCGCCGTGTCGTATTCCCTCGGCAGCTTCTCGAAGGAGCCGATCGCCGGCATCACCCCGATTGCCGAGATGACCGATGCCACCGCCTCGAACGCGCCTCGCCCGCCTGGCGCGCGGGTCGACGTTGGCCTCCCCATCACCTCCGACAGCCTGCTCGCGTCGTTTCGCAAGGCGCTGAACTGGAACCGTCCGTTCGCCGATCGTCCGAGCGATGCGCAGCTCGTGGGCGTGTCGAGCGTCAGCGGCTTCGGCGGCGAGATCGGCACCATGCTCAGGCCGATCGCCACGCCACTGGTCATGTCGGGCTTCGACGCGAGTGTCGGCGACGTGCTCGCCTCCACCTTCCGCAACGCCGGCTTCCTGCCGATGGGGGCGGCCGCTGGAGCCGGACGGGCCGGCATGGCCGAATTCGACGGTCCGCTGAAGCCGGGTGACGCGGTCGGCGTCACCTTCGTCAGCGGCGACCTCGAACTCGGAGCCACCGGCACGGTCACGCACATCGACGACAACCGCGTCTACGCCTTTGGACACCCGATGTACAACCTGGGGCCGATCGACTTCCCGATGACCCGCGCGTACGTCTACACGGTGCTGCCGAGCCTCTTCTCGTCGGCGAAGCTGTCGAGCACCGGCGACGTGATCGGTGCGTTCCAGCAGGACCGCGCCACCGCCATCGCCGGCCGCCTCGGGCCGGGGCCGTCGTTGCTGCCGGTCACCGTCACACTCGATGCCGAGCGGGGCGGCGGCAACCGATCCTTCAAGTTTGCGTCGGTGAAGGACCAGATGTTCGGGCCGCTGATGACCTACTCGGCGCTCGTCAACACCCTGACCTCCTACGAGCGACAGTTCGGCACCACGACCTACTCGGTCGCGGGACGGCTGAAGCTCAAGAACCACGACACCATCGTCTACGACAACATGTTCTCGGGCGAGAACGCCGCGTCGAACACGTCGGCCTACATCATCGGGCCGGTCACGGCTCTCGTGAACAACGACTACGAGAGCGTCGACATGGAGTCGCTCGAGATCGCGGTAAAGTCGTCCGAGACGCCGCGCACAGCCACCATCGAGCGCGTGTGGCTCGACGACCCGCGCCCGCGGCCGGGCCGCACGGTCGCGCTGAAGGTGCTGCTGCGCAGCTACCGCGGCGACGACCTCGTCCAGACCATCCCGATCACCATCCCGCCAAACGCGCGCGGCTCGCTGGCGCTCACCGTGAGCGACGGCCAGCGGCTGAACCAGACCGAGAATCGTGAAGCGCGGCTGCCGCAGCCGCGCAGCGTGCCGCAGCTCGTGCGCCAGTTGAACAAGGCGCGCCGCAACAACACCATCTACGTAAAGCTGCTCTCCTCCGATGCGGGCGCCGTCGTCAACGGCGAACTCCTGACGTCGCTGCCGCCGTCGGTGCTGGCCGTGATCGAGTCGGACCGCAGCAGCGGCAACCCGAACGCACTCCAGACGGCCACGCTCGGGGAATGGCAGCTGCGCACAGAGCAGACTGTCAACGGCGTGCGGTCGCTCACCATCCAGCTTTCCGCGAACTGACGCACCCGCTGTTCGCCTTGCAGAGACCCACGATGGCTCCATCCTCGTTTGCGCGGCGCGCACTTGTCGCCGCCGCCCTCTTCGCCTGCGCCGGCGGCGCCCTGCAGGCGGCCGCACCGAAGTTCTTCAGCGCCACGACACAGGCTGACTTCCTCAAGGGCGACCTCGAGAACCTGTCGGTCGATGCGCGCGGGCAGCTCACCCTGGGTCCGGCCACCGAGTTGGTCTACGAAACGCCCTCGCCCTTCTTGTGGACCGTGGTACCCGCACCGGACGGCACCCTCTACGTCGGCACCGGCAACGACGGCCGCATCTACAAGGTGGACCCGCAGGGGCGCGGCTCGCAGTTCTTCGACTCAACCGAGCTCGAGATCCACGCCATCACACCTGGCCCGAACGGCTCCGTATTCGCTGCCAGTTCGCCCGACGGCAAGATCTACCGCATCGAGCGCGACGGCAAGTCGTCCACGTTCTTCGACCCCGAGCAGAAGTACATCTGGGCGCTGGCGACCGACGCGAAGGGGAACGTCTACGCGGCCACCGGCGAGCGCGGCGTGGTCTACAAAATCGCACCAAACGGTACGGGCGCGCTGTTCTACGACACGAAGGCGACGCACGCCACGTCGCTGGCGGTCGACAAGACGGGCCATGTGCTCATTGGCACCGAGTCGCCGGGCCGCGTCTTCCGCGTCGATGCCGAGGGCAAGGGTTTCATGCTCCTCGACACGCCCTACCAGGAAATCCGCACGCTGAAGTTCGACGACAAGGGCACGCTGTTCGTCGGCGCCGCGAACGGCCGCCCGAACAGCGGCAACGCCCCCGCAACGCCGGGCGAGGCCACCGTGCAGACGACCGGCGGCGGCGCGGCCAGCAATGCGCCGGTCGCGACGGTGACGGTCTCCACCGAAATCACCGCGGTCGTGGTGGACGGAGCGACGGGCAGCAGCAGCGGCTCGACGCGCGCCGCGTCTGGCGGTGCCTCGAAGGGCGCCATCTACCGCATCGCGCCGGACGGCCTGTGGGACATGGTGTGGGACGCACGGGAAGACCTCCCCTACGACCTCACCTTCGACGGCTCCGCGCTCATCGTCGCCACCGGCGACAAGGGCAAGATCTACCGGCTCGACGGCAACCCGGCCCGTCCGACGCTGCTGGCCCGTGCGGCCGCGTCGCAGGTGACGGCGCTCTACCGCGACAGCCGTGGCCGCGTGTTCTACGCCACCGCCAACCCAGGCAAGGTCCAGAGGCTCACCGCCGAACGCGCCGTGCGCGGCACCTACGAGTCGGAGGTGCGCGACGCGCTGCAGGTGTCGTCGTGGGGCTCGATCGGCTGGCGCGGCGCTGTGAGCGTCACAAGCAAGGTGGAGGTCTCGACGCGCAGCGGCAACACCGAGACGCCGGACCAGACCTGGAGCGATTGGTCGACGCCGTACACCACGTCGGGGTCGGCCATCGCCAGCCCCAAGGCCCGCTACTTGCAGTGGCGCGCGGTCCTGTCAGGTTCGGCCGACGGCCCGGCGCTCACCTCCGTGTCGGCCGCGTACCTGCCCCGCAACCTGCGACCGCAGGTCCGCTCGGTCACCGTGCACCCGCCTGGCGTCGTCTTTCAAAAGCCGTACAGCACGGGCGATCCCGACCTGTCCGGGTTCGACAACCGCACCACGCCTGAGCGGAAGCTGACGCAGGCGGCGCAGAACGCAGGCCAGGGTACGGCGCAGGGACGCCGCACCTATCAGAAGGGGCTCGAGACACTGCAGTGGCGCGCCGAGGACGAGAACGAAGACGAGCTGACCTACGAGGTGCAGTACCGCCGCGAAGGCGAGGCGGCCTGGAAGACGCTGCGCCGCGACTTCACCGACTCCATCCTGGTCTGGGACACCACGACGGTGCCGAACGGCACCTACTTCGTGCGCGTCATCGCCTCGGACCGCGCCTCGAATTCGACCACGACGACGCTCAGCGGCGAACTCGACAGCGCCGCGTTCGAGATCGACAACACGCCGCCGGTCTTCTCGCAGCCGGCGGTCCGCGTCGACGGGGCGCGCACCATCATCAGCATCGACGTCCGCGACGACCACTCCCCCATCCAGCGCCTGGAGTTCTCGGTGGACGGCGAACAGTGGACGCCGGCATTCCCGGCCGACGGCATCGCCGACAGCCGCACCGAGCACTACGACCTCAGCATCGACGGCCGGATCGGCGCGCGCGGCGTCACGCTGCGCGCCATGGACTCGATGAACAACCTCTCGACGACCCAGGTGGACGCGCCGCCCGCCGCGCGATAGACCTCAGCAGGCAGGCCGACCGTCCGCCTTCGCCACGGCTACGGCGAGATCAGCACAGGGCACGAAGCCGTGAGGCCTCGTGCCCGTTCGTTTGTACGACGCTGGTGTTGGGAGCCTAGGCGAGCGACGAGCGGCGCGGCGCGTGCGGCAGCGCCACGTCAACGCGGCGCTTGCGGGGGCCGCTCGAGGCAACGTCCGTGCTGACAACCGGCAGTTCCAGAGTCGCCGTCTTCGGGGCGCGTACCGTGGTGTTGGCCACCAGCCAGATCATGTTGACGGCAATCGGCAACCCCTGCACACGGGCCGGCTCGAAGCGCGCCAGCGAGGCCGTGTTCAGCAGCGTGTCGACCGTTTCGGCCTCGCGGCTGCCGGCTTTCGGCATGCGGCCGCTGGGCGAATGCCATTCGAGGTTCACCAGCCGCCCTTCGCGCGTGACGACGGCCCATAGCGTGAACGCGGTCTCGTCGCTCGCCGAGGCCGCCGCCAGGAAGAGCTGGTCGAGCGCGCGCGGCATGAGCATGCGCGCATCCACCACCATCGGGTTTTTGTTGGTGCCAGGCGCGTTCTCGTCCACCGTCACCGTCTTTGGCGAGGCGAGCAGGCGCGCGATGGCGGCCAGCGAGTCGGGCCGCTCCTGCGTGGCGAAGCGCATCATGCTGATCAACACCATGAGGCAGAAGACCGTGGCGGCCGACGCGCCGATGCCCGCATAGAGGACGTGCATGTCGTCCATGAGTTCGCGAATGCGGGTCGACCACGACATGCGCGCTTCGGCCCGCGCACGGCTGATGACCGTGGCCTGAAACGTACCGCGGTCCTCATGCTCGAGCACCGCGCGCCCGGGCGAGGTGGCCCGAACGAACCCGCGCATGAGACCGAGGTCGGTGAAGACCGCGGCGCAGTCGTCGCACCATTCGAGGTGCGCGCCCACCGCGATCTGATCGCCGACCGGCAGTTCTTCGTCGTGGTACTCCTCGAGGAGTGGCCGCGCTTCTTCGCAGATGAGGACCTTCATGCCTTCCTCGCTTCGCGGAGACTGGCCCTCAGCGACTGACGCGCGCGTGTGAGGCGCGACTTCACGGTGCCGACCGCGACACCGAGCGAGAAGGCGATGTCGTCGTAACTCAAACCATCCACTTCACGCAGAACGATGGCGGTCCGCTGATCGAACGGCAGCGCGTCGAGCGCGCCCTGCAGGCGTGCCGCCAGTTCCTTCTGGGCGAGGATGCGATCGGGGCCGGCATCGGCGCCGCACTGGAAGTCGCCGTGCACTTCCACGTGCGCATCGAGCGACACCTGGTCGCTGCGACGCCGACGGCGCCAGAACCGATGGCGGTTGCTGGCCTGATTGACGGCGATGCGGTAGATCCAGGTGCGGAGGGCCGACTGGCCGCGGAACTGGCCAATGGTGCGGAAGACGCGGATGAAGACGTCCTGCGACAGGTCGAGCGCTTCATCGCGATCGCCAAGCAGGTTCACGGCCAATTGCACCACCATCCGCTGGTGTTCGGCCACAACTTCGGCAAACGCGGTGTCATCTCCGGCGGCGCAGCGCTGGATGAGCGAGGCCTCCCGGACGCCGATATCCGACCAATCGACGGCTCTCGCGTCCTTCACGGCGAGCATGTTACCGGAGTTAGACCCCACGAATCCGCGAAAGTTCCAACACATCCGCACGCCCGCTGTTACGATAAGTCCCCGTGAAACGTGCACTTGTCCTGATGGGCGTGCTCGCGGTCGCCGCGGTCAGCGGCGCCCTCGCCACCCGGTCTGTCGCCAGGGAGCGCAGCTACCGGGTGCTCATCGCCTCGGGCGAAGCGGCCCTGTCCAGCGGTGAGACGCTTGCCGCCATCGAAAGCTTCAGCGGCGCCATTGCGGTCCGTCCCGACGCGATGCTGGCCCGCCTGCGCCGGGGGGACACCTACCGCCGCCGGGGCGACCTCGACGTCGCCGCTCGCGACTTTCGCGCGGCCTCCCTGCTCGACCCCACGGCCACCCGACCGCTCGAGCGGCTCGCCGACGTTCTCTACGCCCAGGAACGCTTCCGCCGCTCGGCCGACGCCTACGAGGCCAGGCTGACGCTGGACGACCGATCCGCACCGATCCGCTACAAGCTTGCGCTCGCCCACTACCGCGACGGCGCAGTCGACGCCGCCCTCGGCGATGCCCGGCGCGCGGTCGCCCTTGACGACCAACTGGCCGACGCGCACTACCTCATCGCGCTCTGCCTGCGCGACAAGGGGCTGCCCGAGGACGCCGTGGCCGCGCTCAGGCGCGCCATCGAGCGGGCGCCAGGCATGCTGCCGGCTCGCGAGGAACTGGCCGACATGTACGCGGCCTCCGGCCGGTTCACGGAACAGTTGGAACAGTTGCAGGTGCTGGCCGGCCTCGACACGCGGCGCACCGAGCGGCAGGTCGCCATCGGACTGGCCCAGGCCAGTGCGGGACGAGCCGAGCTGGCCGTGGCCACGCTGACGGCCGCGCTGGATCAGGCCACGGACCAGTCGCCGGTCAACGCCGCGCTCGGCCGCGTCTGGCTGCAGCTCGCCGAGTCGCGCACGGACCGGCCTGAAGCGGCGGGGCGCGCGCTCGAGGCGCTCGAACGCGCGGCGTCCGCGCTGACGGCGACCAGCGACACAAAGGCGCTCTATGGCCGCGCGCTCGCCAGTTCCGGCCAGCTCGACGCCGCCGAACAGCTCTTCCAGCAGGCGATCGAGCGCTATCCGATCGCCCCGTCCGCGTTCAGGCAGCTCGGGCTGGTGGCCGACGAACTCGGCCATGCGGCCGTCGCCCGCACGGCGTTCATGCAGTATCTGTCGCTGGCGCCGACCGACCCGGACGCCGCGTCATTCGCCGCACGCATCGGCGCACTGTCGTTGAAACTGAACGAAGCCGCCGCCGCGCTCCCCTGGCTGCAGCGCGCACTGGCGGCAAAGCCAGACGACCTGCCGGTGCTCACCGCGATGGCCGAGGCGCAACTGCTGGCCGGCGACGCGCCGAGTGCCCGTCTCACCCTCACCCACGCGCTTGCCCTTCAGCCCGCGAACCGGGAGTTGCAGCGACTGGACCGACGGATCAAGAAGGCGGAAGGCTAGTACTACTTTGTCAGGTCCGTAGGGCGACGTCGTGGAGCGCGCACCGCGAGACACAGCCCCTGCTGATGACGTCGCCGACGAAGCCCGATGCGGCGGCGATCACGCAACACGTCGTCGACCGCTGGAAGCGCACCGAGATGTTCACGGACACCGTCGCGGTGCATGCGTCGCTCGTCAGCTCCACCGTCCGGACGCCGCTCATCACGCAGGACGGGACGCGTCGGGCGCACGGCGCCCATCCCGACGAGGTTCGACCCGAAGCGCTGACCAGCTCCCACCGTATAATCGGCGCGGAGCCGCCGTGACACGTCCGTTAGCCACCATCCTCGCCCTCATCTTCCTTGCCCCTGCCCTCGTCGGCGCCCAGCGCCGCATCGCCGGGTTCATCGAGCCGATGCCCACCGCCAAACTGAAGCAACTGTTCCCTGCGGCCGTGGCGTTCACGCCGCGCGGTGAGAAGGATCCGATCTACTTCACGGCGTACGCCACCGACCCGGTGAAGTCGCCGAACGCGAAACCGATCGGCTACGCCTTCTGGACGCTCGACATCGTCCCCGAAGAGCGCGGCTACCACGGGCACATCCACATGCTGGTGGCCATGACGCCGCAAGGGCGCATCGGCGGCGTGATCATGGACATCAACACCGAGCCCTACGGCGACATCTCGATTAACCTGCCCGACTTCCCCGACCAGTTCAAGGGCAAGAGCATCCGCGACAAGTTCGAGGTGGGCCAGGATGTCGACCTGACGTCGCGCGCCACCATCACCGTCCGCGCCGCCGCCCGCGAACTGCGCGAGAGTTCGCGCATCGTCGCGCGCGCGGTGCTCAAACCCGCCGACCTGCGCTAACGCGCACCGGTACCGCCCCGCTGGCGACACTCGAGGTTGCAGGCAATCGCCCCGACCGATTACTGTCGGGGTGGAGGATTCGATGACGGCTGTTCTGGCTCTTGTTCTCGCGCTGCAACAGACAACGGCCGCGCCGGCGCCCGCACCAGGCGCGCCGGCAACGGCGGCCCCTGTTCCTGTCCGGCGACCGGCGCCGACCTCGTCAACCGTCCAGGTGCACGTCACCGACCGGACCGGCGCGCCTGCGGCCGGCGTGCAGATTACGGCCGAGGGCCCGGTCAGCCGTGACGGCCTGACCGACGCCAGCGGCCAGGTGCTGTTCCGCACCGTCGGCAACGGCACCTACCGCATCCGCGCCTCGGGCGAGCGATTCATCACGCTCGAGAAGGAAGTGGTGGTCAGGGCCGGCGCCACGGCGGCCCCGGTGGAGTTCGCGCTGTCGGTCGCCCCGGCGCCAGCGTCGACCGCGACCGCGCCAGAACCGCCGCCGCCAGCACCGGCCCAGGCCGTTGTCAGCACCGACGTGAAGCCCGGCGACCTGCGGATTCTTTCCATCGTCGAGATGTGGGAAAAGACGCCGAACCAGAAGGAAGCGGCGCGTCTCTATCCGATCGCCTGCTCAGGAATGGACAAGGCCGAGATGCTGGTGGTGCGAGAGACCTTCGCGGCGCCGGCCGATGCCAGCGTCGATCGCATGCTCTATGTGGTCGGTGGTGAGGCGACGCTGACGGTGAACGGGCGCGACCAGATCGTGACCAACGGCTGGTACGCGATGATTCCGCGCGGGACCGCGCACGCGTGGACGCGCCGCGGCCGCAACCCGGTGGTCATCCTCTCGACGACCGGCGGCCAGCCCTGCGCCGCGAAGTAGCGCCCAGCTACACGGAGCCGCGCCCCTTCAGCTGCGCCGTGACCGGCCCGAACCGCGCCGGCCCCTGTCGTCGGCGTTGACCCGCACGGACAGTGACAGCAGTGTGCTGATGATGCTGACGACCAGCGCGCCCAGAAACGCCGGCCAGAAGCCGGCGACCCGGAAGCCGAGACCGAGCGAGGTGGCGAGCGTCCCCGTCAGCCACAGCATCAGGCCGTTCACGATGAACGTGAACAGGCCGAGCGTGAGCAGGATGAGCGGGCACGTCAGCAGCTTCGTGAGCGGCCGCAGCGTAGCGTTGATGAGGCCGAAGATGAGCGCCACGACGAGGAACGGCCCGATGCTGCCGGTGTAGTTCACGCCAGGCACCACCTGTGTCGCCACCCACAGCGCCACGGCGTTGATGGTCAGTCGCAGTAAGAACGACACGTGTCAGCCTTTCTCCCCACCGGCGATCCTGGGCACGAAGTAGATCTCGCTGAGCGGCGAGAGTAGTTCGTAGGCGGCGTCCTGGTGCACCTCCCCGTCGATGGCCACGGCCAGGTCGCCGAGCTCGAGTTCGAGCCCGGGAAACCTGGTGATGAGCGCCGCGAGCAGTTCCTGCACACGCGGCGCGTCGACCGTCACCTGTTCGAGCCCGCCGGTGTGCGGCGTCAGGGCGCTCGAGAAGTGCACCACCGGCATCGGTGCTACGTCCCCTGCTGCAGGCGCGCCAGCACGCGCGGTGGCGACAGCGGCAGTTCGGTGAAGCGCAGCCCCGTGGCATGCGACATGGCATTGGCCACGGCGCCGAGCGGCGGCACGATCGGCACCTCGCCCACACCGCGCACGCCGTACGGGTGTCCCGGATGCGGCACTTCGACGATCAGGGCGTCGATCATCGGCAGGTCGGACGCCACCGGCATCCGGTAGTCGAGGAAACCGGCGTTCTCCATGACGCCAGCGGCGCTGTAGATGTATTCCTCGTTGAGCGCCCAGCCGATGCCCTGCGACGCGCCACCCTGCATCTGCCCTTCGACGTAACTCGGATGCACCGCCTTGCCCGCGTCCTGCACCGCCGTGTAGCGCACCACCTTGCTCACGCCGGTCTCGCGGTCCACCTGGATGTCGCAGATGTGCGCCGCGAACGACGGGCCCGCCATCGGCGGATTCACCGACGCGCGCCCGATGATGGGGCCGCCGGTCTTCGCGAGCTTGGCGGCAATCTCGGGTACCGTCAACGGCGTCCGCGCGTCGGACGGCGTCACCGGCACCACACGCCCGTGCTCCCAGCGCGTCTCGTCCACCGTGACGCCCCAGATCTTTGCCGCGCGGCCACGCAGTTGCTCGCGCACGTCGCGCGACGCCTCAATCACCGCCATGCCGGTCGCGTAGCAAACGCGACTGCCGGCGGTGATCTCGGTGAAGCCGGCCGTGTCGGTGTCGGCCACACTCGGCCGCACACGCTCCACCGGAATGCCCAGTTCCTCGGCCACCATCATCGCCTGCGCGGCGCGCGTGCCGCCGATGTCCGGGTTGCCGGTGATCACCGCGGCGCTGCCGTCGCTGCCGAGCATCACCGTCGCGCTGGAGCTCATGCCGGCGTTGAACCAGAAGCCGCAGGCGAGGCCGCGCCCGACGCCAGGGGCGACCGGCGTCTGCCAGTGATCACTGGCCTTCACCCGTTCGAGCACGGCGCGGAAGCCGATGGGACCGTACGGCGGACCGTAGGGCGCGAGGTTCCCCTCCGTGACGGCATTCGTGAGCCGGATCTCGACCGGATCGAGACCGAGCGTGGTGGCGATCTCGTCGATGGCCGATTCGATGGCGAGCGCCGCCATCGGCGATCCCGGTGCGCGGTACGCCGCCACCTTCGGTTTGTTGACGACGACGTCGTAGGCGTCGATGTGGAAGTTGGGGATGTTGTAGGGCGCGAACATGCACATCGCACCGGCGCCCGAGGGCGAGCCGCGATAGGCACCCGCCTCGTAATAGAGCGATGCGGACGCGGCCACGATCGAGCCGTCCTTCTTCGCGCCGAGCTTCACGCGGATCTTCGTGGCCGACGTCGGGCCGGACGCCCGGAACACCTCGTCGCGGGTCATCACCATCTTCACCGGCCGCTGCGTCTGGCGCGCCAGCACCACCGCGAGCGGCTCGAGGTAGACCGGAATCTTGCCGCCGAAGCCGCCGCCGATCTCGCTCGGCGTCACCTTGATGTTTGCGGCATCGAGGCCGAGCATGGCCGCCGTGGCGTCGCGCACAAGGAAGGGGCCCTGCGTGCTCGTCCAGATGTTGATGCGGCCGTCCTCGTTCACACGCGCCACGCAGGCATGCGGCTCGATGTAGCCCTGATGGCTGGTCGGCGTGCGGAACACGCGCTCGACGACGATGTCAGCCGCGGCGAAGCCGGCTGCGAGGTCGCCGCGCTGCAGTTCGAGGCGTCCGGCGATGTTGGTCGGCCCGGTCGCCTCGATGGGCGGGCGGGCCTGCGTCACCAGGTCGTCGTGCAGGATCGGCGCGCCCGGTTCCAGGGCCCGGTCAACGCTGAGCACCGGCTCGAGTAGCTCGTAGTCGACACACACCAGCTTCGCGGCGGCGCGCGCCGCCGCCAGCGAGGTGGCCGCCACCGCTGCCACGGCATGGCCGTGATAGAGCGCCTTGGTGCGCGCCAGCAGGTTGTCGGACATGTCCTTCAGGTCCATCGCGCCTTCGCCCATCCCGAGCTTGACGTCGACGAGCGGGACGTCCTGTCCGGTGATGATGGCCTTGACGCCGGGCACCGCCAGGGCAGCCGACGTATCGATGCTCCTGATGCGGGCATGTGCGTGCGGGCTGCGCACGACGACACCGTAGAGCATGCCAGGCAGCGAGAGGTCGGCGCCGTAATTCGCGCGGCCGGTCACCTTGTCGACGCCGTCATGCCGGATGGGCCGGGTGCCGACGGTCGTGAAAATCTGCTCGCTCATGCCCGGGTGCTCCTCATGTTCGCGGCGGCGTCGAGCACCGCGCGCACGATCTTGTCGTAGCCGGTGCAGCGGCAGAGATTCCCTGCCAGCCAGTAGCGCACCTGTTCCTCGGTCGGGTCCAGATTGACGTCGAGCAGCGCTTTCGCTGCCACGATGAAGCCGGGCGTGCAGACACCGCACTGCAGCGCGGCTTCCTTCAGGAACGCCGTCTGGAGCGGATGCAGCGTCGTGCCGCTGGCGATCCCTTCGATGGTCGTGACCGCGCGCCCCTGCACTTCGGCCGCGAGCACCAGGCACGAGGCCACGACGCGACCGTCGAGCAGCACCGAGCAGGCGCCACAGTCGCCGGTGCCGCAGCCTTCCTTCGTGCCGGTGAGCCCGAGTTCGTTGCGGAGCGCGCTCAGCAGCGTCTCGTCCGGCGCGCAGAGGAACTCGGCCGGTTCCTGATTGAGGGTGGTGTCGATATGGAGTTTCACGGGCTACCGTTCCTTTGCGCGCGACAGGGCGATGGCCGCCACGCGCTTCGTCAGCACGCCGACCACCGTGGTCCGGTAGGCCATGGTGCCGCGTTTGTCATCAATGGGGCGAGCCGCGGCACTGGCGGCCAGGGCCGCGCGCTCGAGCGCGGCGGCGTTCAGGGTGGTGCCGGCCAGCGCGGCGCCCGCCTCGGGCACCAGCAGCGGCGTCGGCGCCACGGCACCGATCACCACGCGCGCCGCCGTGCACAGGCCGGACGGGTCGAGCGTGATGCTGACGGCGACCGACGCGACGGCAATGTCCATCTCGGTGCGCGGAATGAGCCGCTGGTAGGCATCGGCGGTGCGGGCCGCCGGCTTCGGCAGCCGCACCGACACCAGCAGTTCGCCCGGTGCGAGCGCCGTCTTACCTGGCGCCAGCACGAACTGTTCAACCGGCACCGTGCGCACGCCAGACGGTGCGGCGATATGGGCGACGGCGCCGCTCGCGATGAGCGCGCCGGTGGCATCGGCGGCCGGCGAGCCGTTACAGAGGTTGCCGCCGAGGCTGCCACGCCCCTGGATCTGGGTCGAGCCGATGAGTTGGACGCCGTCGACCAGTCCGGGCCACCACGCGCGGATGACCGGGTGCGCGCAGATGTCGGCTGCAGCCACCGCCGCACCAATCGTGACGCCGCGGGCGTCGGCCTCGATGGTCATCAGTTCGGGGATCCGCTTTACGTCGACGAACACCGAGGGCGTCCGCTGGCCGGCTTGGTACTGGACCAGGAGGTCGGTGCCGCCGGCCAGGATCATCGCGCCAGGATGGGCGGCCATGACGCTGAGCGCGTCGGCCACCGTGCCCGGCGCCTCGTATCGGTTCGTAGTCATGCCATGGAGCATATGAAAGCGGACGCGGCGTGGCAAGCCGCGGCGAGCGCCGCGGACCCGCGCCGGGCGCCTGCGGACCGCACGGCCTCGATGACCCCGACGAAATTTCGCCGCTACTGCGGAAGAATGCCCGCCGCGGCGCACATGACCGACGGATTTGCGCCTGTTTTCATCCGAAACGACCCGGCACGGAGTCTGCTCAGGGTAATCGGCAGCAGGCAGTTGTTTTCGGAGGGAGGGACCCCATGTTCGATGAATTTGTTCGCCGTTGGTGGATCGTCGCAGCTCGAGGTGCGGTGTCGGTGATGTTCGGGATCGCCGCGTTTATCGCCCCGGAGTCGACGCTGTCGTGGCTGATCAAGCTGTTCGGCCTGTTTGCCCTGGCCGACGGCGTCTTCACGATGGGCGCCGGCCTGTCGGTGAGTTGGCTGACGCTGTTCCTTGAAGGCTTCGTCGGCGCAGCCGTCGGTGTCGTCACGCTCTTCGCGCCCACCGCGTTCGTCGAGTTGTGGCTCGTCGTCAACATCGCCGGTTACGCCGTGCTCACGGGCGGCATCGAACTCGTCGGCGCCTTGGGCCTCAAGGGCAAGGCCCGCGGCTCGATGGTGCAGGGCGACTGGCTGCTCGGCCTGAACGGCGCCATCTCGCTCCTCTTCGGCGTCATCCTCTTCTTCAACACCGCGATGAGCGCTGCGACGCTCGTCATGATGCTGGGAGGATTCGCGCTCATCTCCGGCGCCCTGCTCCTCGCCTTCGCCTTCAACGTGAAGGGCTGGCGCGCGGTGCTCGGCTCACCCGCCGTCGCCCTCTAAGGCACGGTCGGCGCTCTTCTCCCACCGGCCGCTGCCTCACCGCAGCGGCCGGTGCTGTTTGTGATGCCCTGTGTCCGGTGCACGCACCATGACCGACGTCTCCGCGCTGATTGGTCTGCTGGTCGCCGCACTGGGCGGCGCGGGCATCGGCGTGGAACGCCAGCGGTCGGGACACGCCACCGGCAAGTACGCCCGCTTCGCGGGTATCCGCACCTTCGCCCTCCTCGGCTGCATCGCCGGCGTCGCCGGGCTGCTGGCCCTCGCCGGCTACACCGCCCTCTCGGCCATCCTGCTCACCGGTCCGATCGCGCTCACGGTGGTCGCCTACACCCTGGCGACCCGGCACGATGCCGACGCCACCACCGAGGTCGCCGCCTTCGTCGCGATCGCCGCCGGCCTGCTCTCTGGCCTCGGCTACACGGCCGTCGCCAGCGGCATCATCGCCATCACCGTGCTGCTCCTCGTCGAGAAGTCTGAGTTGCACGCGCTGGTGGCGCGACTCGGCGACGAGGAACTGCGGGCGGTGGCACGCTTCGCGGTGATGGCGGTCGTGGTGCTGCCACTGCTCCCTCGGGGTCCGTACGGACCGCTCGGCGGGGTGAGGCCACAGGAACTGTGGCTGCTCGTGCTGTTCTTCACCGGGCTGAGCTTCATCGGCTACCTCGCGCGGCGTGTGGTCGGCCCGGCGCACGGCTACCCGCTGACCGGCGCGCTGGCTGGCATCGTCTCGTCGACCAACGCGACGTTCACCTTTGCGCGCCTCAGCCGGATGCGGCAGCATCCATCCGCCACGCTCGCCACCGGGGCTGTGGCCGCCTGCACGGTGCTCTTTCCGCGCGTCCTCATCGCCACCAGCGTGCTCGATGCGCGCGTGGCGCAGGCGCTGGTCCCCTACCTCGCGGCGCCGTTCATCATCGGGCTGGCGGTGGTGGCGCTGTGGCTGCGGACCGCGGATGACGGCGGACCCGACGAGGGGCAGGCCGCGAACCCGCTGCAGATCTGGCCGGCGCTGCAGATGGCGGCCACGTTCCAGGTGGTGCTGTTCGCGGTGGCGCTGGTGCGGGGATGGTTCGGCGCCGGGGGCCTGCTGGCCACCGGCGCGGTGCTTGGCCTGACCGATGTCGATGCGCTGACGATTTCGATGGCCAGAAGCGCGGCCACGGGCATTTCTCCGCAGACCGCGGCACGGGCCATTGCGGTCGGCATCGTGGCGAACAGCGTGATGAAAACGACCATCGCCGTCGTCCTTGGTACACGCGCCTTCGCGGCGCGAACCGGCAGCGTGCTGGCGGTGATGGCGATGGTCCTGATCGTCTCGCTCGTGCTGCTGCCCTAGCGTTTCCACGTTCGGTGTGGCTTCACGAAGGACACGAAGAACAGCCGGGACCGTCCACGGCGAAACCTTCGTCTGTCTTCGTGCGCTTGGTGACGGAGTGACGATAGTTCGCTGAACCTGACCGACCTGAAGGTCGACACCGACGTCAGAGCTGCGGCGGGTCGTAGACGCGCGTGCGCGGACCGCCAGGCCCAGGGCCGGTTGGACCGCCGGAGCCGCTATCGTCCGTGCTACGGTCTGGCCGGTCGTCGTTGCCGGTGCGGCGCTGTCGCCCCTCGGGCTGGAGGGTGACCACAAGACGGCCCGTCTCCGGCGCCACCTCGAAGGTCTCGGT
>Ga0114966_10001152_pt1 | contig 24766 bp, 35 predicted proteins | sample M_130207_XF_Meta_FD_87029 | JGI IMG/M metagenome (GOLD analysis project Ga0114966, IMG submission 87029) | Freshwater microbial communities from Lake Montjoie, Canada to study carbon cycling - M_130207_XF_MetaG | ecosystem: Environmental > Aquatic > Freshwater > Lake | place: Lake Montjoie... | reverse complement strand
GAAGAATTACAAATAGCGTTGGTAATTCCATTACCTATAGTAGCACCAAGAGTTGATTTAATATTATTGCAACAACCATTAATAATTGTTGAATATGGACTATCAATTTGATTTTGAAAACCATTTCCTATAAAAGTGTAACAACTTGGTGCAACTCTTGTAGGTGCAACACTCCATGTTTTAGTTGTATCATTCCAAGTTCCTCCACTTGTGTTATTACCAACGCCATTTACAATTACTGAAGCAAATGCTACATTTGGATTTGTTCCAACTCCATTTACATCATACAAATTATTACAAACTCCATTACCTATTAAGGCATAATTACCATTTAGTATATTTGAGCATCCATTAAGTATAAGTCCATACGAATTGCAACAAGCAATTGTATTGCCATTACCATTACCTATTAGTGCATTTGAAATAGAAGCACCAAACATATTATTAGTACAACCATTTATAATTGCATTATAAGAGCCATTTACATTGATAGTATTTGATGTACCATTTTTTATTGTGTTATTAGAAGCATTAGTTGATGCTATGATACAATTTGCACAACCATTTGATATTGAACTTTGAGAAACTTGACATATAAAGTTTGCTTGTCCATTTACAATTACGCTATTGCTACCATTAGTTATCGTATTAGAGAACCCACCATAAATTTGAGCAAAACTTGAATTTGATGTTGTTTCAGTAGTAGCATTTCTACCATAAGTAGATAATGAGCATCTAGTTCCTGCTGATAGTTGCGCCCCACTCACCGAAGTCAATCCTAATTGACTACAATATGTAATTGATGTTGCATTACCCGAATAAACTATACAATCTCTTGTATGGTAGTAATAGACACAATTATTATTACTTATTTGACTTGTTACGTTGCCAACAAAATATATAATTTGCGTATTAAAATCGGTATAGGATATAGGTAATAATACTGATGAACCTACATCATTCATAATTCCACTTACAACACTTCCAATATTATCTGAAGTTCTATTTGCACTACCACCACCAATAAAAGAATAGTTTGAACTATCACAAACACGATTTAAGAAACCTCCACCAATTGTATTTGCACAACCCAAAGATGAAAATATTGAATTTTTACACCCACCACCAATAAAACTATTTGAAGTACAAGCACAATTTATTGCACCACCACCAACGACACTTGAAGTATTATCGGTAATATTAGCGCATCCACCAAGAATAACATTATAGGTAGATTTAGTGGTGTTTGTTGTACCACCAACGATAGTACTGCCAATGCCACAACTATTATTTTGCTGACCACCTCCGATTGTTGTGTAGTTATCAACGCTACAATTTAGATTTCCACCAAGTATGGTGCTACCAATACCTATGGCTATGTTTTGTTGACCTCCTCCGATACTTGCATAACAACCTTTACTTGCGTTTTGAAATCCTCCACCAATAAAAGTAAAGCAAAGGGTATCTGAAGGAGTGGGTTGAGATGAAAAAGAAGTTCCACTCCAAGTACCACCACTTGTATTATTACCAACGCCACCTCCAACAACACTACCTACAACATCAATTGCACCATTTGTATTTTTTAAGAAGTTGCATACGCCACCACCTATAACGCTATCAGTACCTGTGCTACAATTATAGCATCCTCCACCAATAAAACTTTTATTTCCACTTGCATTGTTGCCAATTCCACCTACAATTACCGAATTAGTGCCACTGCTACAATTAAAACTACCACCTAAAGATGCGCTATAATTTCCCGAAGCACTATTATTTACTCCACACCTTAAAGTTGAGCAAGTACCACTTCCGAGAACGATTACGGCTTGTCCTTGATAGGGCGCAGTGTTGGTGATACCTAAAGTACCACAAGTCGTGATTGGAGAGCCACTCACACTAATTCCATTTACACCAATTGCACCAACATAACTAACACCACCACCACTTCCTCCACCACTACCTCCCGAAAATAGACCAAAATTATTATTTCTTAATGCCATATTTTATATTTAACAAGTCATATAATTGATAGTTGCCCACCAACCAAAGAAATTACCATTAAAACCTTGCTGTTGTATCAAAAGGTTTCTATTTTGACTTGGTGCGTCAGCCAAACATCTTATTGTTACCCTACCCATATATTGAGTACCAGGAGTTAAGATAGCAATACTATTATTAGCACAAAGAAAACCTCCCATACCCCAAACTAAAGGTGATTGTGCTGTCGTAATTCCCGTAATTGGAACTGCACAAGGAAGTACCGATGGAACTCCAAAACTAAGTGCGCTTACGCATTGACCTAATGTACTATAACAAGCCGAAAATTGAGCCGAAACATAATTTCCATATCTTGTATATCTATATGTAGTACAACTCAATCCCGATGGCGCACAACCTCCTGTGTTTATGTAAGTAATAACAGAACTATTACATAATTCGGGAGATTCGTAATAACAAAGGTTACTATATGCACCGAAAGAAGCACAACAATTTGCTTGAAAACTATACGCAGGTAAACAACAACCTATGCCACAAGTATTAAAACAAGTCCAATCCGATGAAGATAATGCACCTCTATTGGTGGCTGATGAAGTTGGTAAACTCCAACAATGCACTCCATTTGCTGATGTAATCGCAAAATCAGTTCCATTCGTACAAGTAGCAAATGTTTGTGATGAATTTACGAGTCCATTCAAAGAACCTAAACCAATTGGTAAAGTTGTTTTGACTGAAGATATAGTTGCATCTTGAGTGTATAATGTAGTTGTTCTTGTAACATTTGTTGAGGCTACAAATTCAATGGCTATTCTATCGGTTGAAGATATAGATGTGCTTGTTACCGAGATATTAAAATTATATAAATCTATGGCATTGGCATTAGTGATAATTTCAGTTACACCCACTCCAATTTGCGTAAAAGTGCTACCATCGTATATGTATAAATTGGCAGTAACACCCGAAATTTTACCTGTTGATGAAAAATATGCTAATACGTTCCACAACCCACCTGGCACATAAGTTAAGTTTGGCATATTAGCATCACTTATAAAACGAGCAATAGTTCCATTACCACTTAATGAAAAAGTTGCTTGAGTTGTGGTATTTGCATTGCTACTCATTTGATAATAAGTATTGCCAACAAAAGTACCTTGATTTGTACCACCATTAAAATAATATACTTCTCCACCACCACCAGTCACATCGGGAAAATTTGATAAAGTTCCTAACCCCGTGATGTATTGTGAACTCAAGCCACCACCACAAACACATAAATTACCACTACTTGTCAAAGGATTTGTTGAATAAACGCATAATCCTTGTGGAACGCACAAACCAACACTTTGAAAAGAACTTGTTGGAATTGTTATAATCTGACCTGTAATAGAATTTCTACCAAGTGTCAATCCACTTTGACAACAATTTGGTGTATTGACAATACTTAATGAATTAACAAATGTCGTGCAAGAAGTATTTGATGTAGTATTATTACCTAAAATAATTGAACAATTATTTGTAATAGGTATTGTATTATTTGCGCCAATAATAGATGTGTATGCACTACTTGTTGTATTTGTACCACCAAGACTATTTGAAAATGATGATATTATATTTTGATTTTTACCTCCACCTATTGTAGAAAAGTATGAACTTATGGTATTTGTGCCACCTCCTAAAATAACATTACATAAGTTTCCTAAAGTATTGCTACAACCTCCACCAATAAAATTTAAGGCGTTTACTTCATAATTTATAGTGTTTAATTGACCACCATAAATTGTGGATTTTTCTCCTTGTAAAGTATTTACGCTACCTCCACCAATAAAAGAGTAGTTACTTAAATTGGTAACTACATTTGTATCTCCACCTAAAATTGTAGAATAACTAAGAGTTACTTCTCCCGAAGCATCAATACAATTACTTTTACCACCTCCAATTATACTAAAACAATTGTAAACGCAATTAGATTGTCCTCCTCCAATATTAGAAAAACAAGATTTAGAAACATTTTGTAATCCACCACCAATAAAAGTATATTTACCTCCACTTGTTATTGTAGGATTAGAAGTAAATGCAAAACTTCCTTCATTCCAAGTGCCACCAATTGTGTTATTTCCAACACCACCGACAATTACCGAAGTAATATTACAAGTTGAGTTATTACTTGCATCATAAATATTATTGCATATACCACTACCTATAAAACTTGCATATCCTACACCTAAATTACCACAACCACCTACAACTTGAAAACCACCACCGATACTACTTGTTACGCAATTACTAAGACCATTTGTAATTAATCCATATTTGAAGCAATTACTATTTATTTGATTATTACAACCATTAAAAATAGTATTAAAGCAAGAATTATCGCTTAGAATTAAATTTAGTTTACCATTATCTATTTGATTATGGCAAGAAGTACCTTCATTGCAAGTGGCATTAGTATTTCCATTAAATATGTTTGAAAAATTGTTATTAACAACATTTGTTACACCATTTAATATGCTTGTGTAAGATGCTGAACTTGTATTAGCATAACCTTCATCTATTAGAGAAAAACAAATTGAATTGCTTGTTGTTTTTGTAAGGTTTCTCAAATAGGTTACGTTTGTTCCACTAAAAGAACCAACTAATTCAGTATAACCACTTACACCATTATAAGTAGCACTTGTTATAGTAGTTTGATAAACTATTTTAGAAGTATTATCAAGATAGTAAACTACATCATTTACACTAAATTGAGAAGCAACATTATTATAAAGATTGATTAGTGTTGATGATATGGAGAATACGCCATAGATATTAGCATTGGCAATGCTATTTAAACTACCACTTGATATTCCACTTGTGATTTCGCAAATAACATTCCCTAACCCACCACCAATAAAAGAAGATATACCATTTCCAACATTATATTCTCCACCTACAATAGCCACGTTACGACATATAGTTGTATTAGAACATCCTCCACCTATTGTGGAATCACAACCATCAGTAAGATTTTGATAGCCACCTAAAATAGTGCTTAAAATTCCACTTGAACATATAGTAGATTTAAAACCACCTATAATATTCCCAAAACTCGCCATAACACAATTACAATTACCACCAATTATGGTTACAATACTACTCGCTATTGAATTAAAACCACCACCTATAAGGGTAGAGTCAGTTCCACCAATGATGGAATTATTTATTCCACCACCTATACTATTAAAAGCAATATTGGAATTACAAAAACCACCTAATATAACGCCAGGTCTGATACCATTATTTTGAGATTGTGTGTTACATTGCCCACCACCAATAAAACTATAAGGCGTTAAATCAATAGTAGCCATAGAACACATTACATTGCAATCTCCACCACCTATACTCCCAAAAGAATAATCAAAACCCGAACAACAAAAAATATTATTATTTGTTCCTCCTAAAATAACTGAATTAGAAGCACAAAGATTATTATTAGCACCACTACCAATGAAACTTTGATTATTAGTTGTAATTGTGTTACAACATCCACCAACAATACTTGAATAAGAAGAAGATACAACATTCAAACATCCACCTAATGATGCGCTATAACTTCCCGAAGCACTATTATTTACACCACAACGAATAGTTGAGCAAGTACCACTATCAAGAACGTGAACCGATTCTCCGAAGTAAGGGCAAAGATTTGAAAGAGAAAAAGTGCCAGTATTAGTAATTGGATTTGAAGTAAAAGTAAGACATAATCCCGATTGTTGACAAACTGAAATGCCTATGGAGGTTACACAAGCACCACCACCACTACCACCACTTGTGGCACTAAATATCCCAAAATTATTGTTCCTCAGAGCCATCTACAAATTTTACTATTTGATGTAAAGTTGGTATCCTCGCATAAACAAGTTGAAATACATTTGGATTATTAATCAAAATTGGGTTTTGTTCCAAAGGTAATGTCCAATCAGATGTATCAAGCACGGTGTATGCCCAACCTTCTTTATAACTTGAACCTATTTGTCTTATATGCCATACTTCTTCATCCATTTTATTATTATTATTGTGCTATATAAGTTATTGTTGTAGTTGCCCGAGTACTATTAGCAGCGGTAGCGCATTGACAAACACAAATAGCATAGCAATTTCCAAGTCCATTTTCATTACAAGTAATCGCAGCCTTATTACCCGAAGTATTGATTCCCGTTGCTGTGCTGATATTACCATTTCCAAAACCTAATATTGAACAAGCACCTACCCAAGTTGAAAAATTTGTAGGTGTTGGAATAGTTTGTGGTAATGATATGGATACGTTTGTAACATTTGTTCCACCAACACTATAACAAGCACTTAAATTAAGTGTTACATTTTTACCAACTTGTATCCATCTATAAACAATACTACAAGTACCCGATGGAATAGTAAGTGGAGTAGTTCCTCTCCATACTACACAATTCCCTGGCAATGTCAACTCCCCACTATCACGATAAGGACAAGTGATGGCATTGGCTTGTGAAGCAGTTGGGTTTACATAGAAACTATACGCAGGTAATGAACACGATAATTTACAATTGAAAGAACTCCAATCCGAAGATTGCAATGCACCTCTATTTGTGGCTGACGCAGTCGGTAGGTTGAAGCAATGCGTACAACCCGATGAACAAATTGAAAAGTCAGTACCCGATGTAGAAGTAATAAAATTTTGTGATGAACAAGTCAATCCATTTAGAGATGTAATCCCCGCAGGTATTGTTGTCGTTACACTTCCTAATGTATTTCCTTCAGTAAATAACGTAATGTTATTACCACTTGCAAGAAGATTACCTGCTATAAATTCAACACCTACTCTATCATTAGGCGATAAAGTAGTTTGACATATACTCGTTGCAAAAGTGTATAAATCTAAGGTAGTGTCATTTGTTAATTCTTCAGTTTGACCTGTTCCAATTTGAGTTATTAGACCATTATTAGTACAATATTTTAAAATATTAGCAGCAATGGTACGAGTTTTATTTGTACTACTATTACATAAATAAGCATTGAACACCCATTGCCCCGCGCTAATTTGTGTTTGATTTGGCACATTAGCATCGGTCATAAAACGTACAAATACGCCATCTCCCGAACTTGTAAAAGTTTTTTGTGTGCCTAAACTTGCGTTTAAACCCATTTGATAGAAACAACAAGTCGGAGAACCCAAACCACCTTGACCACAATTACCATTCAAATAAAATACTTGACCACCACCACCACCACTTACGATAGGGAAAGAAGCCAAAGTACCATCACCACGAATATATTGAGAAACAAGACCTGCGCCACTAACACAAAGATTTCCAAAAGTTGTGATTGGCGAATTAGTTACGCAAAATGCCGAAGGCATTACTAAACCTACTGATGAAACCCCTGCGCTATAAGTCGCATTTACAACTTCACCACTTGACAAACGAGATAGGACAAAATTTGCACTACATACGCTTGGAGTATCAACAATATTCAGATTATTTACAAATGTGGAACAAGTACGATTTGCAACTATGTTACTACCCGAAATAATTACTTTATCGTAACCATTAGTGCAATTGTTGATGCCACCTAAAATTGCCGAGCAATTTGAATTTATGCAATTCAATTTACCACCTAAAATAGATGAATAAGATGATGTAGTATTTACGCAATTACAAGCACCACCCAAAATTGTATTTCCTAAACCACTTGAAGTTATTGTATTGAACCAACCACCCCCTATAACGCCATAAGTACCACTTGTTGTGTTTTGATTTCCTCCACCAATAAAACTTGAATCACTTGTAATACAAATAATATTTTGTTGACCACCTCCAATAACTCCATAATTAGAGTTGATGCAATTTTTAAAACCTCCACCTATTGTACTATAACAAAATGTGGAAGTCGTATTACATTGACCACCACCTACAACATCAAAACAAGAAGTTAGATTACAAGAACCTCCTCCTATAAATCCAAAGCAAACATTAGAATAGTTGCAACAACCACCTACAATAGCCGAGTAATTACCACAAGCAATATTTTGAAATCCACCTCCGATGAAACTATACTTTCCTCCTAATTGTTTAGTTGGTGCAACACTAAAAGAAAATGTTCCTTCATTCCAAGTTCCACCACTTGTGTTATTACCAACGCCACCTACTATAACCGATGCGACTTGATTTGTAATATCTCCACAAAGGTTGTTGCATATACCACTTCCTATGAAACTTGCAAGACCACTTGATACATTCCCACAACCTCCTACGATTACTTGGAAATTACCATTAGTTCCATTTATGTTATTGCAAAGACCATTTCCAATAAATCTATATTGTCCATTATTGGTAAGGCAATTGCAAGAACCATTCCCAATCAAGTTATAATTACCACATACAATGTTTTTAAGACCATTATTAATAACATTATAACATCCTTGAGAAATATTATTACATAAACCCGATGCAATAATAGAATATGGACTACAAATAAGATTACTTACACCATTAACGATTGTGGAATTATAGTATCCACTCACGGTGTTGGCATATCCACCTACAACATTAAAGCAACTACCCGAACAAACATTATTACTTTGATTTCTTCCATATCCACCACTTGCATTAGTTGTACCAACACATAAATTAGTACCACAAATTTGAGTAAGACCACTTGCTGAACAATATACTGATAAATCTATACGACCTGCGTAGAGTCTTTTATCGGTGTTATGATAATAGTATAATGTACAACTACTTGGAAATTGAGTAGTTACATCTCCACAAAAGAAAATTGATTGTAGTGTAGTATTTGTGCAACAATATGGATAAGGTGTTGAAGTACCTACTACGTTTAGTGAGCCTGCGTTTGCATTTCCTAAATCATCATATATTTTATTTCCCAATCCACCACTTACAAATCCACCTATACCACAACCTACCCCTGTTCCACAAGCAACACCAACGTTATTATAGAATCCTCCTACGATTGAACTATTACGAGCCAACACACAATTTTGACGACCACCAGTGACTACTGAAAAATCAGCACAAGCACAATTTAATTCTCCACCACCAATGGTGCTTGAGCAACAAGTTGTGATATTTCTACAACCCCCTGCGATGATGTTATAAACTCCCGAAGAAGTATGTAGCCTACCTCCACCAATAGTTGAGAAGCCACCAATAGTGGTATTATCTATACCTCCACCAATAGTACTACAACCACCTCTTGTACAATTTCGGTTTCCACCTAAAATTGTGCTATGATTTGCCAAAGCACTATTAAGTGTACCTCCACTTATAGAAACGTAATCTCCCGATGCCCTATTTTGAAGACCACCTCCAATAAAACTATAAGCACCCGAAGGTGTAACTGAAGGTTGAACTGAAAAGGTGTTACAATTAAATGTACCTCCAATGGTATTGTTTCCAACGCCACCAACGATAACGCTATTTGTAGGATTAGTGGTAGTATTTCTAATGAAGTTACAAAAGCCACCACCTATGACACTATTAAGACCTTGTGCTTCGTTTCGGCAACCTGCTCCGATGAAACTATAATCTCCTATTGCACAATTGCATTGTCCACCTAAAGCGACTGAATAGTTTCCTATTGAGCAATTGGCTTGACCCGACAACGCAGCCGAGTAAGAGCCAAATGATGTATTGTTTACACAACAACGAACTGTTGAACAAGTACCAACGCCAAGCACCTCTACGGCTTCATTATTGTAGGGCGCAGTGTTATTGAAAATAAAAGTACCACTTGTAGTGATGAATGGATTACCTGTTTGAGTAATACCCACACCTCCACACGCAGCAACGCAGGTCACAGTTCCACCACCACCACCTCCTCCTCCACCCGAAGTGCCTCCCGAAAAAAGACCAAAATTATTATCTGCTCTTAATGCCATTTTAAAATTTTATGTTTGTACTAACACATTAATTACACCATTCACTGCTCTTATTGTCAAATTATCTATAGGATTGGTTACGTTGTACGCAGTCACCGTGAAGCCTTCTCCATTCGTAAGCGTCATTGTATCAATTGCTATTTGTTGATAAGTGTATGTAACACCATCGGTTGATAAATAAGCATTAAATGGTGCATCTCCAAGCACAGTGAAGACACTTGACGTTGGTGCTTGTACTGAAAGTGCAACCACTGCGCTATTACTTAGTATTCTTAAATAACTTCCTTGTGGTAATACAACTGTTGATATAGCCATAATTTATATTTTTATTCGCTTGTTGGTATTAAATCTTGTTCATTGAATAAGTCGCTAAATGATATTGTTTCTTTGTAAATACAATGTTCTTTTGTTCTTCCATCGTACAAATAAATATCAACATCATCTACATAAACTACATTTCCTTCTCTATCATACACATATTCATCTTCATCGGTTTCATTTTGTTTTCTTTTTAACTTAGGTCTTTGTGTTGGGAAGCAAATCATTGAAATTTTGCTATAATTAATTCCTAATTGTTCAGAAAATCTTAGAATTGATTTCTGAATGAAAGGTTCGGCTAATCCCGAATAGTTCAAAATATCAATTCTCACTCCCAAAACTTGAAGAATGGTTAAATGTTGTGCTTCATCCCATTTAAAGCCTTTCATTTGATTTTCTTCGTAATCGTACAAATACTCAATAATTGTGTAAGTATTAGTACCTTCTTCGTCAATGCCTAAAATAAGTGCTACGTCTTTGTTATATTTAGCACAACATTTGAGGATAATTTTTTTAAATTCGCTTTGAATAAAATCTATCATTTTTTCTCTATTTTTACTTGCTAAATTAACGCTTTTTTTCGCTAACTTAAAATCTCTTTTATGGTAGTTTCGTAAGTCACGGGAAGACTTACTTTTACGAATCCACTTTTAAGTTTTGCGTTACCTTTTAGAGAGAAAACTGCGTCTTTTGCCTTTAAAGAGAATGTTGCTATGCTAATAACATTACCTAAAATGAGTTGTGGGTTGAGAGTAAATTCAAAAGATATTGGGGTTGTGCTTCTTTTAAGGATTACGAAGGGCGATGTATCTTGTAAATAACCGATATAATCTCCATTTAGGAAGAAATCAAGATAAAATTCGTTTATTGCTACTTCTACATCTGAATTATTGGTAAAATCCATTTGAATTACACCTTTAATTATTTGAGAATTAAATGTTGTCAATTTTACTTTTCTTATTAGATAAGTAAAATTTTTGAGTAGTTCGGTTTGTATCCTTATATAATAATAAATGGAGTAAGCGAATAAGCCTACTCCACCTATAATAGCAGTTCCTACTAAGTATTTTTTATTCATTTCATTTATTTTAAAATCTATACGTTATATTTTGAGTTGCCAAATAATCGTTTATTGCTTGTATTTCAGATTGGTCTAATTCATCGGTAACTGATTGTGCTAAGTTGCCTTCAAAGTTTCCTGTACCCCAACCACATTGGTCGTATGTTCTTGATGCACCCCAAGATGTACTTAATGACAAAAAATCTGAATCGTTTTTAAATTGTATGATAATATTTGCCAATTTTTGTCCACTTCCACTCCAATTGTTGTTGAAAATAATTCTTGGGTCAACATTAGGAATATGTAATTGAAAATCACAACCATCAAATTGTGCTTGTAGTTCGTCTGCCCATTGATTGTATTGAGATGTGGCAAATGTTGGCTTGATGCCATTTTGTATATTTTGTTCTAACTCATCTTTTTGTTCGGTTTGAGTTTTAACTTGATTTTTTTTGGCTGCGTCTTCCTTTATTTTGTTTATAAAACTACGAATACCAAAATATCCGATAGCGATGCCACCAACTGCTACTACGCCTTTTGCCCAACTTGGCAAACCACTCCAATATTGATATGCTTTATTTTCCATTGTTAATTAGTTTTCGTAAAATTTAGAAATTGCATTACCAAGTAAGTATCCACCTACACCAAATCCAATAGCAAATAAGCCTATGGTCATAGCAGGTTTTCCTTTTTTAGCACCATACAATCCACCTCCAACGAGTCCGATTGTAAATAGTAAACTTCCTAATTTTGATTTTTCCATTTCTTGAATTTTTTAAGTGGCATTACCACCACCAGTGTTATAGGTTTTGTTATTATAAGTAAATGTACTTTCGCCTTTCATTAAAGCCTTCGCCCACGCATCAACATATCCTTTTTCAGCATTATTTATAAAAGTTGTGTGTTCGGCATCACTACCAAAAGTTGCATCTAAATAGTTTATAAGAACTTTTCTTGAGTTGGGTTTTACAAATTTCTTGTATGCGAAATAGCCACCAACTAAAACAATAGCGACTACAACGATGCCATTTTTATTACTTTTATTCATATAAGTAAGTGTTATAATTTTCAAAATCGTCTATAAAATCCTTAATCTTATCGTATCTCATTTTATTTTGGTCGGTTGGTGCATTCAAAAAGGTTTTTGCGAAAACTTCAAATGCCTCAATTCTTGGATAACCCAATCCTAAATATATAAGTAACCCATTAAGGTCGGCTTCTACTTCATCATCAACATTATCGTTGAGATAAATGTGTGAAAATTCGTGTAATAAAATTGCCATTCTATTAGGAATGGTATATTCTAAAAATTGTCTTTTGGAAACTTCAATAACCCCACTATCTATGTCAATCCTTGCAGGTGTGGTTTGTTCTTGTCCATTATCTTGAATTGTAGGTGAATAGACAATAACAAATTGCTTGTCATCTGAAACATAAGTACCCGAAGGCAAAGTTCCTGCGTTATATGAAAACCTTGTAGCAAAATTTACAAAACTTCTCACTTGAGCATTTGAGAAATCAATTACATCTAATTTCTTATCTAATTGCTCTTTAGTGATGGATAACACTTCAAAACTTGTATCTACTCCCGAATTATAGTTACCATTCACATCGTTGTAAACATAAACATTTACGCTTTGTCCACTTACTGGCAATCTCACAAAAAAAGTGCTATCGCCTTCTATTGTTCTATATCTATCGGTGTAAACCGTGTTTGGTTGGTCGGCATCAACAACTTTTATCCTAATAGTTTCAGTACCAAAAGTATGTACTTTAATGAGTAGTGTTAATTCTTCAAATCTTGTTGGTACATTGAATATCATCTTGCGTCAAATCTTGGCTTAAAAGAAATATTAGAAAAACTTTTTTTAGGAACATTAGTTTGTGGCATTGGTTCTCCTTCGCTTAATCTTGTTGGTGGCTTTAATTCAGATGGTAATATAGAATTATCAAAATTCTTATCGGTACTTTCCCCAACCTCTTTTAAAGGCAAAGATTTTGTTGAATTAATTAATATTAATACCAACAAAATCCCTACGCTTGAATAAATTAATTTTTCCTTATCGGTCATTTCCTATTTTTTAACCTCATATAAAAATAATAACTCAAAGAGCCAACTATAAGTAAAGAAGATAAGATAACAACTCCTTTATTTAATCCAAGAACTGATTTAGTATTTAATTCCCCACTATTTTGAGTAGGAGTATTATTCAATGTCTTATCTACCAAATCTTCTCCGATAAAGTTGACTACAACGCTTTCTTTTTTTTGATTTTCTCTATCAATCCATTCTTTAAAAGAAAGGGTACTACCACTTTCACGCCAAAGTTTGTTTGCCGATTTTTCCATATAAATAAAGATATAAACTATTTACCTCTTAACCAACCCGAACCTTTGATGTCAAAGAAACTACCACTTGTCAATGGGTCAGATATTGGAGTGACATATCCATCTCCCCTTAACCAACCCGAATCTCTTGATAGGTCAGTTCTCAAATCGGTAAGATTTCTTTTTCTTTTACTCATAACGCCACCCGACATTTGTCTTTTGCTGACTAATGGACCAGGGTTTAGATTGCCCGTGAAACCATTTGAACTACAAGGATTAACTAAATAGTTGATTTTTGGGTCGTAGCATTTTCTTGGATTTTTTGGGCAAGGTTTCAAACCATTTTTGCAACCACTAAAACTTAGTGTTGGTGAAGGTTTCAAACTTTTCCAAATAAGGTATCCACCACTACCAAGAATGGCAACCCCAAGAAGCATTTTCGTATTCTTGTTCATATATCTATTTTTTAAAAAAATTACATATCTCCTTTGAAAACTCTTGAATTATCGCCAACGAAATTATCGCCTTTGAAAACTTTAGAGTTGTTTCCTACAAAAGACTTATCTTTTGGAGGACAAGGACCAGTTTTTGCACCACAACAAACGTGACCATTTGGATACAACGTAGTTCCATCATTTGCTGTGCCAATTGGTTGCGCACCACTTTTAGGAGGACATCCACATCCTTGATTCGTAGAAACTCCACCTGCTGGTCCACAATCGGGTGCAGCCGCTCTTGCAGTTAAGTTCATAAAGTTTGCTTTTGGCTTCATCATAGATTTGTAAAGGAAGTAACCTGCTATGGCTACCACACCTACACCAACATACATTTGTGTTTGCTTTGTCATTTTTTATTTTTTTATTTTTTTTAAATTAATTACATATCTCCTTTAAAAACTTTTGAATTATTTCCTACAAAAGATTTATCTCCTTTGAAAACTCTTGAATTATCGCCAACGAAAGAAGTTGTTGTTGGTTTTGGTTGTTGTGATTTGTAGAGAAGGTAAGCGGCTACGCCTACAAGACCTACGCCAACGAGCATTTTAGTTTGTTTGTTCATTTTTTTAGTTTTTAAGTTTTATTTTTTAGTTCAATTTTAGTTTGTTCTAACTCCACCTCCCACCATAACTTCCTATTGATAGCCACCACCCGAATTAGAATTTACACAATTAACTACTACTCCTAAAGATGTACCATCGGGTTGTGTTGTTCTTTCTACACATTTACCACCTTTGTTACATTTAGGACAAGTAGGTATTCCTTCGCCACCATAAGCACTTGGAGATAGTCCACCACCACCATAAGCACCACCAATAGGTTTTGGTTTTATTCCACCTTTTCCTCCTTTAAATATTTTTCTTCCACTTGCATTAGCAGTTGCTTTTGGTTGTTGTGATTTCCAAATAAGGTAAGTCGCTACACCTACAAGACTTACGCCAACGAGCATTTTAGTTTGTTTTGTCATTTTTTTAATTTTTAATCGCATTTATAGTAGTGCCAATCGCAGCACCACCTATTGAAAAAAGTATTGTGAATCCTATAGTTGTCCAAAAGGATTTTTTTTGTGAAACTCCATAATAGATTCCACCTATTGCGCCAACCGATGATAAAGCCGATGTAACATTCATATTTATTTCTTTTTAAGAATGAAATAAGAAATTCCACCAACTAACAAAACGCCAAAGCCAATTAAAAGAACTTTTCTTTTTTTCTTTTTTTGACAAATAACACCACATTTTGTTGATGTTGTTGGTGGTGTTGTCGGTGGTGCTGATGTTGGATTCCTTAAATTGCGCAAGTCATTAAGTTCAATTTCACCATCCACTACTTGTCTTTGAGTATTTGCTCTTATTTTTTCTCTTGATAAAAGTGGCATTATTTTTTTCTTTTTATAAGATAAAAGGACACACCTACAATAGCCAAGACACCTAATCCAACTCCGATGTAAAGACCAGTCTTTGGTTTATTATCATCGTCTTGTTGAGGTTTTGGTCTTGGATTGATTGGAGGCGTTGTGTTACCTCCACTTGGTGTTGGCGTTGTATTACCACCACCACCAAACCAAGTATTTAACGTCAATAAAGTTTTATCAACGTAACCTTGTGTTTTTTCGTTAAAAAATGACATAATTTTTTTATTTATTTTTGTCCTGCTTTCCAACCCTTAGAGATTGCCCAAACGGTTACGAACAATGCTGCTACTGAAATTGCGATACCACCTGCTGTTTTGAAAAAACTTTTTGTTTCCATTTTTTTAATTTTTATTTTTTATTAATAAATACTTTTGATAATGTTCCTCCTAATACCGAACCAATAAAGGCACTTAAAAGAAGATTTTGTTTACGACCAAAGCCTACAAAAAGACCAATACCAGCACCTATGGAAGCACCAACAATAGTTCCTTTTGCTGATTCACTAATGATAGTATTAACATCTTTCTTTTTAGTGCTACCTATCGTATTTAAAAAATTCTTTGCGTACATTTTAATTAGTAAATTGAAGAACTATTTCCACTTCCACCTCCACTATAACTTCCTCCTCCACTATAACTTCCTCCTCCACTATAACTTCCTCCTCCACTATAACTTCCTCCTCCACTATAACTTCCATTACTACCATATCCACTACTACCTCCATTACCATATCCACTTCCACTACCATATCCACTACCACCACTTTTTCCACCTCCTTTTCCACCACCACCACTATTTCCACCTCCACCTTTTGAACCACCACCACCTCCACCACTTGAATGTTTAGGTTTTTGTTGTGGCTTTTGTTGAGGTTCTTTTTTATTTAGTAATTTCAAGAGGGCAGCGTTAATACCTCCTCCACCACCTTTTCCATTTGGAGTTTGTGCTGATGCGCCTTTAGGTTTTAGAATTAGATATAAACCAACACCTACTAAGGCTACAACGCCTGTAATTGATGCAATTTTTCCACCTCTTGTCATTTTATTTGCTTTTTTTCTTAAATATAAAATATGTTGCTATGCCAATAATGATGATACCACCACCTATTGCAATCGGAAGTCCATAGGACTTAATTATACTTGACTTATTTTGTTCTTGTTGTGTTCTCTCTTGCTCTTGCCTAAGACGTAATCTTTCGGCTTCGTTTTGTTGATTTTGTAGTTCAATCGCACTTTGCGTTTGCTGATTTTTCTGATAGTTTGTAAAAACATCAAAACCTTTATTTAACCAATCACCAACACTATTCTTTTTGCCACTTGCGTTCATTTTGCCACTACAATCATTGTTAGGGCATTCCATAAATATTCTTTGTGGGTAAAATCCACCATCGGGATTTATTGCTGATTTTAAATCCTCTGCACGAAGGCTTCCTCCATAGAGATAAGCAGGGGGTTGTGATGCAAAGTTTCTATAATTCATAATTATCCTTGTTTTGCTGAAATTATAGCAAGTGAAACGATAATCGCACCTACTAAAATGAAAGCATTTGTTTGTGAAACTAATTTTGTTGGTTTTGAAGAATCGCCATTTGCATTTGCAAAGTTTTGTTTAGGTTCTTCTTTTTTTTGGAACATTTCAACAATAACCTCTTTATCGGGATGTGCTGACAATACTTGCTTCAATCCACTTTCTCCACTCGCAGCGATAACTTGTAAGGTGTCGGCTAATTCTTCTTGACTGAAAATTTCAGTAAACCCATTTTGCTGACAAACATCGTATGCCGATTCGGGATTTAGTTGAGCAATGTAATAGTAAACACTCATAATTTATTTTTAGAAAAAAGGGCGGCAACATTATTGCAGCCGCCCTTTTAGGTTATATATTGGTTAGTGTATATTATCTAACTACCGTTGGAACACCCGAAATGTTTGGATTGGTGTAAGATTGAGCAACCGGTGCGCCACTCAAACCACTTGACAAATTGATGTTAGAAGCAGGGTAGAATTGTACTCTAAATACTGAGTTAGTATTGATTTGAGAGAAAGTGATTTTTGTGAAACCATCAATCGCATACAATTGTTTTACTGCTACAATAGTCAACTGTTGTTGGTATGGGTCAATAACTGGAACAATCGTTCTCAACATTTGATTACCATTGGCATCTTGAGTATTCAAGGTCATTGGAGTCGTGATTTGAGAAGAATTTGAACTACTTACTGCTTCCACATAAGTCAAACCAACTTGGAATGGTTGATTCATTGACTGATATAAGAATTGTTGGTAGTTTACGTTTGCGATTGCTGAAGATACTTGAACCGCAAAACCAGTGCTATTAGCACCTGTGTTTACCACGTTCATTGAACCATTTGTGAACGAAACCGTTCCCGCAGGTGTAGATGGCATTGAAGTACCATTGATATAAGTATAAGCACCAAGAATATCAAAGTTAGAAATCGTGGTGTTTGAAGCGTTACTGATTGTGATGATGTAAGGCTGAGATTGAGGTTGGAAAGTTCCACCTTGACCTTCAGCAGGAAGTACTCCTCTTTGACCAAGCATTCCACCACCTGGTGCTGCAAACTGATTTACTGAACTGAAATTAGCATAATTACCATATCCTCCCGTGTTATTGGCTGGGTTGCCTGTGAAACCTGCGTAATTTTGATTCGCATTGTTTCTTGCGTTGTTTAAATAATTTCTTACTGATGACATTTTTTTAAGTTTTTGTTTGTTAGTATTTATTTTTGTTTTCAAATCGTTGGGGTTGCTTCTTTTACAAATGTCAACATCTATAATAATAAGCCACCGAGTTTTGCCCTTCTTTAAACCTTACAAAAAATAAAATTTTTACTTTACAAAAAGTAAATTCATTTAATGCTTGGTTTAGGATGTATTGCAAATATGTTTGTTTGTTTTTTTTGATAGAAACGTAATTTTTTAATAAAGAACACAAATTCTAAATTTCCGAATTATATTATCTAAAAAATTGAAAGCAAAACACGACATAAATGCTTTAAATCAAAGAGCATCCAAATTTATTCAGTTATTTTAGAATAAAATGGAAATTGAAAAGGTTTTTCATCAATGAAATTGCGTGAAATTGATTGCAAATGCAAGATTTATATTTAAATGCCTTTGAATTTAATAAATTATTTTTTGTAAGTCATTAATCTTTTCTTGCATTCCAAGATGGCTGATTGAGGGGTATATACTTTTCTACCTTTTTCATCTCTTGCTTTGAGGAGTGGGGATATGATTTGTGAGTAGTTGTTTTCTACATATTTGTTTACTGCTAATTCAAATTCTTCTTGTGTAAAGTTTCCATATACCTTTTCATTGTCAATATCGGTATAAAGGAAAAACCTTTTATCTCCATTTTCGTAGCGAGTGTTGATAATAATTTCAGCAATGGATAAGTATTCTAATTTGTCTTCGTATTTGTGTTTGTGTCTTTTTACTGAATCGGTAAACTTGTGAAGTCTTAAAACATTTACATTTTGCCATACTTTACTTGTGATACGACCAATAGATTGATAGTGTAGTATGATGTCAACTCCGATATGGCGATTGGTACAAATTGCACCAGTCAAGTCATTAGGCATAGTATCTGAAATATACTTATTTATATCTTCTACGAGTAGTAAGCCATTTTTAAATGTTTGTAAAACTTGAAACAAAGTTTGAGCAATATCATCTAAACTCATTTTTGTTCCATTATCCATAAAAGGTCTTATTCTTCGTACTTCAATTATGGGATGTACTGAAAATAAGGGTATATCTTCAATTCTAATTGCTCTTACTTCTTGGTATTCATCATTTACATCAATAATTAATGCACGTCTTGGGGGTGTACCTTTTGTAGGGTTTCCTTTCGTATAGTTTTGAATCATACGAATAGTTTCATAGGATTTTCCTACACCTTTTTTTCCTATTCCTACCATTAAAAGTGGCTCACGCATAAATTATTTTTTTGGTCGCCCTACTTTTCTTTTGGGCATTGGTTCTATAATGATGTTGTCATTAGCATTTTTTCTTTTGCTATTGAAAATGTATTCATCTTCTTCGTTATCTTTTTCAGTTTCTCTATTGTTTATTTCTTCATCGGTTTCAAACAAAGGGAAAAGAGTATAACTACCACCACTATCTTTTACGCTTTTAGATTTAGGGGTTGGGTCTGGTTGTCTTCTTTCTCTTTCTCTTGGTGTTGGTTCGTCTTGTGGTGGTGGTGTTGGTTGTTGTGGTCTTGGACTAAATGATTGTTGTGATAGGGTTGCTTCTTTAATAGTTTGAAGCATATAATTCATTTGTTGTCTTTGTTGGAAGAAGATAATTGATTTACCCGCTATATCCTTTCCGAACAAATACATAAGGTATTGTTCATCGGTAAGTCCAATGCCTCTTTTAGCCAATACTCTTTCTAAAACTGGGGTGGCTTCATCCTTAAATTCTTGGCTTACTTTTAATAAACCATCAACTTGTGTATTGTATTCTTGGAAGAACTCCCCTGCTCTTATTCTCTTACCATATTCGTAATCAATTTCAGCGTTTAAATTAATTTCTCCATCGGATTGAAGTTTGGTTAATTTTTTTTCTGAAAATTTAAGTCCTTTATTAGCAAATTCGTGTGCGCCTTCATAACCATTGATGATAAGTTTAGCCATTTGAGATGCAGCCATTTCAGTTTCCTTTTTAGGAATACTTTTCATCTCGGGATTGAAAGGCTCTCTCTTTTCTTGTTTACCATTAGGAGGAGGTGCTTGGCTTTTCTTTTGAAATGGAGGTGGTGTAAATGTTGGTTCATCTATTGGTTTGGTCATATCAATACCACTTGTATTGACGTTGTTAGATGCGTACTTTTTCTCATTAACAGCCTCGTCTAAAGGATTGTAGAATACATCTTTTTTTTCTTCGGTTGTGATTTCGGTTTCAAACTTATTTGCCATTGGTTAGTTTTTTCTCTTGAATTAAAAGGTTAATTTTTTTTATGTATTCGCTTATTTTTTTGTCTAATTGTGTTTTTGGGTTTTTTGGACTTTTTTCAATTAGGGTGTTGTATCTACTCAATGCCGATTCTCCTTTGTTGAATATGTTTTTTATTTCTGAATAGGTGTAAGAGAATTCAGTCTTAATAAAATACACACAAAGGGATATGGCTATTTTCCTATCATCGTTTCGGTCAGCACCATTTAGTATTCTATCTTTTTGAACATTCGTGATACTACTTACGCTTGTAATGATAAAATCAATATTCATATCATTTAAAATCAAAGAATTTGCTTTTACATCTTTGAGTGTTTGAATAGTCTTATCAAGACCTATAATCTCAATGGTGGTGAGCAATTCATCAAAAACTTGAGAAGAAATTGATACGTTATTTTTCATTATATAATTTCACGAATTACGCTAATAGCAAATTTAATCAATGCCATTTTTATTTTAAAATATAGTTATTAAGTTTTTTTCACCACATAAGGTTCTAATGCCTTACAAGATTTAAGGTTTTCTTTAAACCAATCAGCACCTACTAATCTTATTTTGACTTGTGGGTAGTATTTAGCCATACGTTTCATTTTAGTTTTTGATTTTGAATCGTAGTAGCCTTTTACTTCGCACCATTCTTCGTTACCATCGTTGTGGATAATGCAAAAATCGGGTAGATAGGAACGAACTCCCCTTTTTATATCCTCAAACCAAAAGCATTTTGGTTCGTGTTTATAATCTATTATTTTCCTTTCTTGTTTTAGTTTCTCCAAGAAGATAGCGTAGTAGTATTCCCAAGAAGAACGAAAGTATATTTTTTTATCGCCTATGGTTGCCCAAAATTGCTTGTAGGCTTTATCCTTTAAGCCTAACTTATCTTTTACCGATTGTGGAAGTTGATTTATGTGTAACCCCATTTTTAGTAATTGAATAGTGCAAAATCATTTTGATATACATAGTTGACCATTTTTTTCATATTATCGTTCAATGCCTTATCGTAGTCAACTTCTATCTTGTTTGTATTTTTAGTTTCCATACTTGGCAAATACACACCGATATAATCTGATAGAGGTTTTATATCTTTTGAAATATCTTCTAATTTAAAGTATTCAACTTTTGCATCTAAATCATGCCATTGATATTGACTTAAATAAGTTCTTGAGCCACCCCAACTCTTTCCATTTTGTATGGCTCTTTTTATGAAGGTTGTGTCGCCATAAAAGTTATTTAGGAAATCTTCGGATATAAGGGATTGGTAAAAGTGACTTGCAAACTCGTTTATTTCTAAACTCTTTAATGGATGATTTTGTGGCAATATTTTTATCTGATGATAGTATGATGAAACAAATCTATCAAAAGGGTTTCTTACTACTTGAACGATTTTATATTCATCCAAATTTGTTATTTCAAATTCGTTTACTAATTCGGATAGGAATAAGTGTATTGTGGGATAACTAAAGCACGAAGTAAATTCTTCAAAATTTATGCTACTATCCAATAAAGATTCGGTTAAAGATTGTGAGCCTGTCTTTGGTGGCATTAGCACAATCAGTTTCGCTTTTTTGCTTATCATTTTTCTCTAATTTTTTACCCAATCAACAATCAAGTGTATTCTATCTTCATCTCCCATATTAGACACACTATGTTTTTGACCACTATTATCAATTTCCCAAATTTCTCCTTCTTTGAGGTTCTTTGTGGTTTCGCCAACGCTGAAACTACATTCGCTATTTGTGATTATTGGAATGTGAATACGTCTTGGTACTCGTAATGATTCGCCTCTATCTTTATGTGGGCGAATTTCTTTTTTTGAAGGTAGGTTTACAAGAATGGCTCTAAATATATAGCCATCTTCTTCAAGTATATTTTTTAGATGCGTTTCTATCTTTTCTATTTCTTCGGCAAATACTTCGTAGTTTTTAGTTTTGGTTTTTTTTATTTCAAAACTTTTGTCAAATAGTATGGGGATAGTTTTGGTTTCTCGGTGGACATCAAATTTTGCTTGTCTGAAATCAAATTCTTCCCAATCTAAAAATTCATTATCTAATATAATTTTTAAATTGCTGACATCATAAAGTCCATAGTTTCTGAAGTTTCTCATTTTTCTCTAAAGTTTGTATTTTTTCTTAAAATCGGGATGGTTCAACACCGAATCAGCCATATAATATGCGAAGTCACAATCGGTTTGATAGTGTAACCCTAAGTATATTCTTGATTTGGTAATATCATCGGCTAAATCTTGCAAAGGCTTCCAATATTTAGGGTATTTGTTACCTAAAACCATACAATACACTTTTGATTGAAAAGCGTGTCCACTTGGGTATGAGGGCGTGTCGGCACTATAAGATGTGTATGGGAATAGAGGTAAGTTAAAATAACTTGCCAAAGTTCTTGGTCTTATTCTTTGATAGTGAAATTTAACTTTAACTAAAAGAGGTTTTATATCTTCTTTTATTTCTTTAATCAAATCTAATATTTCTGATTCTTCAATGCCTACTTTGGATAAAGCGTTGGCTATGTAACCTTCAAAATCTCTATCGTAAATTAGGTATCTCTCTAAAACATTATTGTTTATAGAAAGTTCTTGCATATAGTCAATTATGCTTTGAATTTCTTGGGTGCAATCTATATTTGGAGGAGGTGGAAAACTTTGTAGTTCAACTAAAAGCGTATCAAGATAAGTTTCTTTTTTTAAAAGAGGTGCTATATCTATTGTTGGGTTTCCAAATAATAAATTATCTGACATTCACTATGTTTTTTTTCTCTAAAAGAATGATACTTGTTGTTGTTGTTGGCTTTCTTTCTCTATTAATGCACTCTCCATATCAGCAATTTTCATATTGCTATCATCTATTTGGTTTTGTAATTTTTCAATCAAAAATTTATTTTGATTGATGTTATATCGGTAATAGTATATGGCGTAGTAAAGTGTCGCAGTTCCCAAGATACCAAAACCTACTTCAATCCAATTCATATCTTTAAGGATGTCGGTAACGCTTCCTCCACTACTTTGTGGAGTTGATGTAGGTGTGGGTGTAGCGACAGGCGTAGGTGCTTGTGGTTGTGGTGCTTCAATTGGTGGTGTTGGTGTTGGAGTATCCATTATGCCAATAGTTTTATAATAAAGAATGCGCCAATGCCACCTAAGATGTATGGAAGAATTTCGTTCAAATCTTCATTTTTAATTTGGGGTGGTGTGGTTAATTCTTCATTAGTTGGTAACGAAATTATTGTTGTTGATGCTATGGTATTTTCGGGATTTGGAACTTGATTGTTATATCTTGTTTCATCTCCAAAGATTACATCATCGTAGCATCTTTTTTGATTAGAAGTAGTGTATAACAATTCTTTTTGTTGGTCTATTGACAAATTATCTTCTTGAGCAAAGACAACATTATTGTTACCAACAAATCCTATTTTGATTGCTTCTTCTGCGTATGTTAATGACATAATTTTAAATTTTATTTAGTTTTTTCAACTCAGCCGATGCCCTTTTAATAGCATCAGTCCATTTTTCGCCTTCTTTACGAATTTTTTTTGCGTGAGCCGAAATCAGTTTAATTTTATCGCCTTGCTTTCCCATTGAATTTATTTGTTAGTTATGTAAATTTAGCATTTATTTTCCATATTTTTTTACCATACTTCCTACTATTCTACGCCCACTCATTTCGGCTTCTTCTCTATTAAATGTAACGCCATAATCCTTTCTTAATCTCTTTGGAACTTTAGTTCCTTCAAGCCTATCGGCTATGGCATCTACTTTATCTCTGAATTTCATTCTACCACCTTTTTTGTAAGCATTTTCGCCAATTATATCTTCAATACTTTTTGGTTGTTCGGGTAGTTCCATTTCATCATAGACAATTTTTAGCATATCCAACGCTTGTTTTACATTGTCGTCTATGTCATCGCCCAAAGATTCCAAAATATCTATTGCATCTTTGATTTCGCCTACTTGACCACCTTTTTTCATTTTTCTGAAATTAGTTGGTATGGCATCTAATCCAAAGTCAAAAGTATATCCTAAATCATTCAATTCTTTTGACATTCTTAGCATAGTATGATAATCTTCTTCTTCGTACTGATACTTTTCTAAAACTTCTTGTACTTCGGTAGGTAAGTCTTCTATATCTATTTCGCCACCTTCGGCAAATTTTTGATATTTTCTAAATGGTTTAAAATCTTTCAGTAAGTTTTCATATATCCAATTTCTACCGATTAATTCTTTTAAAGAACTATAATAGCGATACCCTTTC
>Ga0114966_10001151_pt1 | contig 24776 bp, 24 predicted proteins | sample M_130207_XF_Meta_FD_87029 | JGI IMG/M metagenome (GOLD analysis project Ga0114966, IMG submission 87029) | Freshwater microbial communities from Lake Montjoie, Canada to study carbon cycling - M_130207_XF_MetaG | ecosystem: Environmental > Aquatic > Freshwater > Lake | place: Lake Montjoie... | reverse complement strand
CTCCGGTAACGCCACGCTCGCCGGAGGTTCGACCTTCCAGGCTGAACTCGGTGGCACGACCCCGGGCAATGGTAATGGTTTCCACGACCAGTACTACGTCCAGAACGGCAGCCTCGCCTTGGATGCGGCCGCCGGTGGCGTGCTCCTGCAGGTGAAGAGCTGGGTCAAGGCCGACGGCGTGAACACCTTCACGGCCCAGCGTCGCGACGTCTTCTCGATCCTCCGCACGAGCGCTGGCATCACCGGCACTTTCGCGGACATCAGCAATCCGGACTACAATACCTGGATGCTCTATGATAATCAGGGCACCGCTCACACCCTCGGTAATCTCTACGGCACCGGCCTGCTCGGCAACCAGACCTTCGCCGCTTACGCCACCGCTCCCTGGCAGTCTTCCATCCTGACCTCCATCTGGAACCAGAGTGTCACCGCCTCGACCAGCTCGACCAATGCCAATCCGGCCGGCTTCATCGACAGCGCCACCCTCGGCGGAAAGGCCGCGGTCATCGTCCTGACCTCGGATAACCTCAGCCGCGACCTCGCGCTCATGTCGCCCGAAGCCTACCTGGCTATTTCCGACTTCGGCTTGACGGTCGGTCGCGACGTGCTCGGCCAGGCCCTCGACAACGTCTCGCTCTGGAAGGAAGGCAATTGGATCGTCGGCGCCGGCTACTCCCGCTCGCAGCATGATTACCTCGGTGGTAGCGACGCGGTCTCTAACTACCGCCTGCAGGCCTATTCTTCCCTCGCCAGCGTCCGCTACCAGCTCGCTCCGACCTGGCAGGTTGGCGCGTTCTTCGGTTACACGGATGGCCAGACCAAAGGCTCTGCCGCCAGCTCCAAGGTCCACGGCAACACTTTCGGCCTGCTTGCCGACGGCTCCAAGACGTTGGCTGGTCGCATGGTTGCCCTGCGCGCAGCCATCTCTTTCGGCGACTTCACCTACGACATGTCCCGCAACGGCTCTAAGGCTACGGATCAGAAGATGAACACGGTTGCCGCTGAGCTTTCCGCCTCCACCGATTTCTACAAGTCTGAGAAACTCAGCTTTGGTCCTGCCGTCGGCGTGGCTTACGGCCGTGCTAAGACCGCTTCCTTCGACGAAGTCGGTGGCGTCCTGCCGCTCACCATCGCCGGGGGCTCTTCCGAAAGCGTGGTGACCACTGCCGGTCTCCAACTCACCTGTGAGTTGACTACCGCCGCGGTCGTCACGGTCAAGGCCGGCTGGGAGCATGAGTTCGCTGACGCCGCCGATGTCGGTGCCAACTTCGCCGGTGGCGCGGGTTCTGGCTTCTCGGCTTCGGCTTCGCAGAGCCGCAACACCGCCGTGGGAGGAATCGATCTGGGCCTCCGTATGCCGAGCGCCTGCACCTTGCACCTGACCGCCGAGGTCCGTGACAACCGCCAGTTCAACCGGAACTACGTCCTGGGCGTCGCGGTCAACCGTCGCTTCTAATCCTCGCGAAAAGCTTCATAGCATGGGCCGCCTGGGAGGGCGGCCCTTTTTGTTGGGGGAATTGCGACAAAGGGCCGTTTTTTCCATAAAATATGGTCTGGATTCCGATTTCCCTTCTTTCTTTCTTGCCCCATCAGTCCAGTCCCTTACTTCCAATCCTCCCATGACCACCGAAGGTAAGCTCAAGCGCTCCCGCAACCCCCTCGATTTCGATTTCACCGAACCCGAGGCTTTGTCCCGTTACGTCACCGAAACGGGCAAGATCCTGTCCCGCAAGCTCAACGGCCTCACCGCCCGCCAGCAGCGTCATATTGCCAAGGCCGTTAAGCGCGCCCGCAATATGATCACGATGAAGTAAGGAGTCGTTATCCGACTTTCCGGGCCGCCTTTTCAGGCGGCCTTTTTGTTGTCCGCCTAGGAGGTTGCCCCTGAGGGTTCTTCAAAGTAAATCAAGCGAGACAACTTTCTCCCCGACGTCTATTCCCGTCTCCCCCGCTTTGGACTCAGCTCTCCCCAGTTTCTTGACTTCCGCCCTCGCCGATCTCGCGCGCGCGGCGGCTTTGTTGCGAGAGGGAGAATGCGTCGCGCTGCCCACTGAGACAGTTTACGGGCTGGCCGCCGATGCGCTGAACGAAAAAGCGCTCGCCCAGATTTTTACCATCAAAGGCCGCCCGCTACTGGATCCGCTCATCGTCCATGTCCTCGACCTCGCTGCCCTCGCCGAAGTCGCCGAGCCGGATGCGCGTCTGGCCCAGCTCTCGCATCTCTGGCCCGGCCCTTTAACGGTCGTGCTGCGTCGTAAGCCGTGCATTCCTGACCTCGTGACGGCGGGCAAAGCTACCGTGGCCATTCGCTTGCCCGCGCACCCGCTTTTTCGCGAGGTCTTGCGCCTGACAGGCCGCCCCTTGGCCGCCCCGAGCGCGAATCCTTTCGGCTATGTCAGCCCGACCCAAGCCTCACATGTCCGCGACTCGCTGGCGGAACGCTGCCCTTGGATTGTCGATGGCGGCGATTGCGAGCACGGTCTCGAATCCACGATCCTTGACCTTTCCACGCCCGGTTGCGCCCGCTTGCTACGCCCAGGCCCGATTACGATCGAGGTCTTGCGCGCCTTGCTAGGCGATGTCGAGGTGGTGACGCGGGCGGCCTCGCCTCAGGTCGCCCAAGACGCTCCGGGTATGCTGGAGCGGCATTACAGCCCCGCCACGAGGGTCGTGCTCTTTGCCCCAGGTACTACGCCCGAAGTCGAGGACGATGCCGCCGTGGTCTTTATCAAGCGGCGCTCGACTTCGCCTCTCGGCGCGGAGGTTTTTAATTTTTCCGAAACCGGTTCAGTCGCCGAAGCCGCGCATCACCTCTTCGCGCTTCTCCGTCAATTGGACCAACGTCACTACACGTCGATTCACGTCGAGCTCGCCGAGGCCGTCGGCTTGGGGTTGGCTTATAACGACCGGTTGACCCGTGCCGCCGCCCGCTGATGCAAAACTTACTCGATACGCTCAAGAAGGCCTCGGAATTTCTGGCCCGTAAGGGGTTGGAAAAATCGCGCGTCGAGGCCGAACATGTTTTCGCCTCCGGACTCGGGCTCAAGCGACTCGATCTTTACCTGCAGTTCGAAAGGTTGCTGACGGAGGTCGAAGTCGAAAAGCTTCGTACTCTCATCGTGCGCCGCGGCAATCGCGAACCTCTGCAGCACATCGTCGGTCAGGTGGAATTCCGCGACTTGGTCCTGAAGTCGGATAAGCGCGCCCTGATTCCGCGTCCAGAGACGGAAGAGCTGGTCGATCATGCCTTGGAATTATTTTCTGCCGAGCAGGCCGTGCGTGTGCTCGACCTAGGTACGGGTTCCGGCGCGATTGCTTTGGCGCTAGCATCAGAGCGTCCGCTTTGGAAGGTCGACGCCGTCGATTGTTCGACCGAAGCCTTGGCCCTCGCGCGCGAAAATGCGACCCGCTGCAGTTTAGTTGAACGCGTCAATTTTGCCGAGTCCGATTGGTTTGCCGCTGTCACGGATGCCTACGATCTCATCGTTGCTAATCCGCCTTACCTGACCGAAGCTGAAGTGGCAGCCGCCGAGCCTGAGGTGCGCGAGTTTGATCCGAAGTCAGCCTTGGTCGCCGCCGAGGATGGGATTGCTGATTTGCGAAAAATCTTGGAGGGTGCCGCGAAGTATTTGCGACCAGGGGGCTGGTTGCTATGCGAGACCGGGATCGATCAGCATCCGGCTTTGGCTGAACTGTCGGCGAAACTCGGTTACGCCGAGTCCGCTGGCCTACCTGACCTGAGCGGCCGGGCGCGCTTTTGGAAGGCAAAGAAAGCATAGGTACGGCGGAGCGTTTCGTTCGACTTTGTCTTGGGCAGGGTCGGCACTGCGTGCTGACCTAGCTCGAACCAAGAACCCGTCTTGCCCTTCCGCGTCCTTTGCCTCTTTACTGACCTTATGTCCCAGCAGCCCGCCGCCAAACCGAAGACCGCCATCTCTCCGACTCGCCAAGAGGATTACCCAGAGTGGTATTTGCAGGTGATCAAAGCGGCCGACCTCGCCGAAAATAGCCCCGTCCGCGGCTGCATGGTGATTAAGCCTTGGGGCTATGCGCTTTGGGAAAACATCCAGCGCGAGCTCGATACGATGTTCAAGGAGACGGGCCACGTGAACGCCTATTTCCCGCTTTTTATACCGGTCAGCTATATCCAGAAGGAAGCCGCCCACGTCGAAGGTTTTGCCAAGGAGTGCGCAGTGGTCACGCATTCGCGTCTCGAGATGGGTCCCGACGGCAAACTCGTCCCCGCGGGCGAACTCGAAGAACCGCTCATCGTCCGTCCGACTTCCGAAACTATCATCGGCGAAACTTATTCGAAGTGGGTGCAGTCCTACCGCGATCTCCCGATCCTCATCAACCAGTGGGCCAACGTCGTCCGCTGGGAGATGCGCACACGCCTCTTCCTCCGCACCGCCGAGTTCCTCTGGCAAGAGGGCCACACGGTCCACGCCACCGAGGCTGAAGCCGTCGAAGAGACGCATAAGATGCTCCGAGTCTACGCGGATTTCGCCGAGAACTATATGGCGATGCCCGTGATCATGGGCCGCAAGACCGAGGGCGAACGCTTCCCTGGCGCCGTCGATACGCTCTGCATCGAGTCGATGATGCAAGACCGCAAGGCGCTGCAGGCCGGCACCTCGCATTACCTCGGCCAGAATTTCGCGAAGTCCTGCAATATCCGCTTCCAGGATGAGACCGGAGTAATGCAGCTTGCACACACGACTTCTTGGGGTGTTTCCACGCGCCTCATCGGCGGCATGATTATGACGCATTCGGATGACGATGGTTTCATCGCGCCGCCTCGCCTGGCTCCGCAGCATGTGGTGATCATCCCGATCTATAAGGACGACGCCACCAAGGCCGACATCCTCGCCTATTGCCAATCGTTGCAGAAGGAACTCACTGCCCAGCGTTTCCACGACCGCAAGCTGGTCGTCACGATTGATAATCGTGATATGCGCGGCGGAGATAAGGTCTGGGGCTGGATCAAAAAAGGCGTGCCTATCCGCGTCGAAGTCGGTCCGCGCGACCTCGCTTCCAACGCGGTCTTTGCTGCTCGTCGTGATACGGGTGAAAAGGCCGGCGTCCCTCGCGTCGACTTCGTGGCGACGATCATCGATCGTCTGCAGTCGATCCAAGATAACTTGCTGGCCCGGGCGAAAGCCCATCGCGCCGAACATACCCGTGAAATTAATTCTTGGGAGGAATTGAAAGCTTACTTCACGCCCAAGAATACCGAGAAAGCCGAAATGCACGGCGGTTTCGCGATGTGCCACTGGAATGGCTCCAAAGAAGTTGAAAAACGCCTCAAGGATGAGCTTAAGGTCACGATCCGTTGCATCCCGCTCGACGCCAAGGAAGAGCCCGGCAACTGCGTCGTCACCGGCGAGCCCAGCGCTCGTCGCGTGGTGATGGCAAAGGCTTACTAATTTCCCGTCGCGAGGTAGGGATGCGATGACATCGCATCCGCTATCCTTTGGTCGGGGCAGCACCGCGTGCTGCCCTAGTTGCCTCGGGTAGGGTAGAGCGCCCTACCGTCTGGCCGCATGAAAACGAGATGGGTGACAGGTGACGGCCCCCAGGAAATCAGCCCCTCGGGCGTCGGCATTTCGGCCATCAGCAATCAGGATTCTGCGGCCAGCTCCCGAACCGCCTCCCTTGCCAACTGCCCAACTAATCAACTAACACAGCCTCTGCTCTGCCTCCCTTGTCAACTTGCCCACTGGTCAACCGATCAACTCGTGACGCATTCCTAATTTCCCGTCGCGCCGGCCTCTCCGTCGTTAAATTTCAGACGCAGCTTACGGCCGCTGGTTACGCCCTTGCTCGAGGAGATGACGGCGCCGTCGGCGTCGCGGACGATGGCATAGCCACGTGATAGGACAGATTCAAAGCCCGCCGATTGCAAGCGCTTGCCCAGTTGATTCAGGCGTTCGCGCGTGACGCCCAGTCTGGCCTTGGGCGAGAGGCGATGCAATTCGCTACCCAGTTCGGAGAGATGGTGTTTATGATCCGCGATGACTTCTTGCGCCGCCCCATCCAAGCGTTCGTTGAGCAGGTCCAGATCCTGATAGAGCGATTGTAATTTTGCCTTGGGCGAATGTTGAGCCAATTCGGCCGCCAATAATTTCAGTTTCTCGCGTAACTTTGTCTGACCTGAAGCAATGAGTTCGGCCGCGGCTGTCGGCGTTTCGGCCCGCCTATCAGCTACGAAGTCGCATAGGGTGAAATCGGTCTGGTGTCCGACGGCGGAAATCACCGGCGCTTTGCTGGCCCGGACGGCCCGGACGAGCGCTTCATCGTTGAAGCCCCAGAGGTCTTCCATCGAACCTCCGCCTCGGCCGACAACGATGAGGTCGATCCCTGGGATCGCATTGGCTTCTTTAAGCCCGTTGATCACCGAGCCAGGGCAGGTATCGCCTTGGACGCGGGCGGGCACCAACCAGGCGGTGCCGTTCCACCCGCGCGTCTTCAGGACTTCGATGAAATCGTGCCAGACCGCACCGCTCTCCGAGGTGACGAACGCCACGACTTTCGGAAAGTCGGGCAAGGGGCGCTTCAATGCATCTTCAAAAAGGCCTTCGGCTGTGAGCTTGGCTTGGAGTTCCTTAAACTTTTGGAATAAGTCGCCTTCACCCGCTGGCTTCAGGGAATCGACAATCAATGAAAGTTTTCCGGTCGGAGCATAGACATCAGCCTTGGCTTTCATCACGACTTGGACGCCGTCACCGAGCGGGAACTTAACCCAACGGGCCTGATAGCTCAGCAGCACGCAGGCTAAGGTCGCACCGGCATCTTTGATCGAGAAGTAATGGTGGCCCGACGCGTAATGTTTGTAGCCGGAAATTTCACCCACGACTTCAATCGTGCCCATACGGTTCAACGTTCCCTTTAGGATATCAGATAATTCGCTGACCGTTAAGGGTGCCGAGGACATGTCGGCAGATTCGGGGATTTAGAGGGGAAGGGCAAGAGGTCTCGAGGGTGGGGCAGTATCGCGTGCTGTCCTCTGCATCTGTTTCGCCCCATGTCCCCTTGCCCCCGTGTCACCTCGAAGGCTTTGCCTTCGCTGGTAGGGGCGCGACTGCGTCGCGTCCGTTCGCAGCACAAGGGTCGATGAGTCGAGGCAAGTGACAGAACCACTCGCAGGAATAAATATCCCAGCCAATCAATCAGTCTCCCTTCCTGCCTCCCTCCGGCCAACTGGCCAACCAATCAACTGGTCAACTAACGTTGCCTCTTACCTCGCGGCGCTTACGCCGCGCGCCCACCTCTGCCTCGACTCAGTCCGATTTCTCCTTTCACTGCGTCTATGAAGATCGCATTTGTCGGCACCGGGGTGATGGGTAAGAGCATGGTCGCGAACCTGCTCAAGGCGGGCCATGAGGTCACGGTCTACACCCGTACCAAAGCCAAGGCCGATGAACTCTTCGCGCTCGGCGCCAAGTGGGCCTCTTCGCCGGCCGAAGCGGTCAAGGGCGTCGATGCGGCGATCTCGATGGTCGGTTACCCCAATGACGTCGAAGAGGTTTGGCGCGGTCCGCAGGGCTTCATGACTGCAGCGCCCAAGGGTTGTGTGCTGATCGATATGACGACTTCAAGCCCGGCGCTGGCTCGTTCGCTCGCCACCGAAGCTTCGGTGAAAGGCTTTGGTCCGCTCGATGCTCCAGTTTCGGGCGGCGATCGCGGCGCTCGCGAGGGTACGCTGACCATTATGGTCGGCGGTGCGCCGAAGGATTACGATTTCGCTCAGCCGTTATTTGCGGCGATGGGTAAGACCATCGTGCTCCAAGGGGGCCCTGGAACTGGCCAGCTGTGTAAGCTCGCCAATCAGATCGGTATCGCTTCCGGCATGGTCGCGATGTCTGAGGCGCTCGCCTTCGCCCACGCCACGGGACTCAACCTCGAGACCACGCTCCGTTCGATTTCCGGTGGCGGTGCTTCCAGTTGGGCGTTACTCAATCTCGCGCCCCGCGTGCTCAAGGGCGATTTCGCTCCGGGTTTTTACGTTAAGCATTTCGTCAAAGATATCGGTCTGTCGCTCGACGTCTGTCGCGAGCAGGGCATCAAATTGCCTGGACTCGAACTCGCCGCGAAACTGTACGGTGAAGTCGTGACTGCGGGCGAAGGAGATTCCGGTACGCAGGCCCTCGCGCGGCGATATTTTCAGGTGTGAGAGACATTTCGGGTGACTCGGGCGCTGGGAGTTCAGGATTCGGCGGTTCGGGGGCCTGCCACAGGAATGCGCAGCCGATGGCCGTTGGCTGAAGGGCCGTTGGCCCTTGTGGACGTCACCCGAGAACACATTCCCCCGCCAATCATCCGGTCTCCGGTTTCCCTTTGAGTTTGTATTTAGGTAGGGGCGCGACTGCGTCGCGTCCGTTCGCAGCGCGATCATCGATGAGCGGGGCAAACTGTCAGAGCCAATGACATCTGACCGCCTACGGAGGCCACGTAGTGGCGCCCCTACCTGCTGCCTCCCATGCCAACTTGCCAACTGGTCAACTAACGCTGCCTCTTGTGTATCTCCCTCCGGCCAACTGGCCAACTGGTCAACTAATTGTGAGCCTCCGGGCCTCTGATCAACCAAGCCTCTTAATTAGCCTTACGCCGTTGGCTTTTCAAGCGCCGGTACCGCGCGTAACTGGACGCTGTCGATGACCTGGGGGCCGAGAATGACGTTGGTGACGATGACCAGCACTTGTCCGGGAACGCAGAGGCCTTCGTCGCGCAGACGAATCAAAGCCATGGTGATATTGTCTTCGGCCTTGGGGCTGAACTTGACCAAAAAAGAGGAGACGCCCCAGAGCAGAGACATCTTGCGATGGACATGCTCTTCTTCGCCAAAGGCGTAAATTGGACAGCCTGCCGCTCGGAGCGAGGAAAGCGTCCGGGGCACGTCGCCATTGCGCGTAAAGGCGATGATACCTGTATTACCCAAGTCTTGGGCGAGTCCGGCGGCCGCCCGCAATAATTTTACCTTCGGCGTTTCGTTCGGCTGTTCGAGGGAAAGTTTACGGGCTAATTCATTTTCCGTCGTACTCGCAATCCGGGCCATGACTTCGACGCAGCGGATAGGGTGCTTGCCCGTCGTTGTTTCGCCCGAGAGCATGACGGAGTCGGCCATCTCCAGGACGGCATTGGAAACGTCGGTGACTTCGGCCCGCGTGGGCACGGGGTTTTGAATCATCGATTCCAGCATATGCGTCGCGACGATGACGGGCTTACGGCAGGCGATGGCCATGGCGACGGCTTTGCGCTGGATGAGCGGTAAGGTCTCGTAAGGGATTTCAATACCGAGGTCGCCCCGCGCCACCATGAGCGCGTCGGTGGCGTTGAGGATCGAGCCCAAGTGTTCGATGGCCGACTGGTCTTCAATCTTCGAAATGATATGGGCTTTGGAGTGGTGCTCTAAAAGCACGCGACGCAGCGTGTCGACGTCTGCAGCTTCGCGTACAAAGGATAAGGCGTAAAAATCGACGCCTACTTCGCAGCCGACGGCGATGTCGGCGCGGTCTTTTTCGGTGAGGGCAGGGAGGTCGACCTTGACCCCAGGGAGATTGATATGCCGACGGCTGCCGAGCGGACCGGGCTGTTCGACTTTGCAGCGCAGCCGATCGACGCGTTGTTCGAGGACGCGGAGCTGAATCAAGCCGTTGTCCACGAGGACGATGCCGCCCACGGGTACGGCGGTGATCATCTTCGGGTAGTTAGTGGCAATCACCAGAATGTCGCCTTCAGCCTTAGCCGCATCTGAGCCCGTCACGTCAACGGTTTGCCCCGTGCTAAGTTGGACGGATTCGGTGCGGGCCCCGGTGCGGATCTCCGGGCCTTTGATATCCATCATGACCGCCAAGTCCTTCTTCATCTTGCGGCTAACCTTGCGGACGCGCTCGACGGTCTTGCGTACCCATTCGTGGTCGGCGTGCGCCATGTTCAACCGCACGACGTCGGCTCCGGCCGTGATGATGGCCTCAAGCTGAGCTTCGGATTCGGTCGCGGGGCCGATAGTAAAGGTGATGCGCGTATGACGGAATGACTTCACGGCTTATATGAGTAGGATTGAAAATCGGCAAGGCAAGGGAAAGCATTAGACGCAGTTAACCCCTGTAAGTGAACTACTTAACGAGTGGCTAATTGACGAAACTCAGCCTGTACGTTCGGCGATGATGTCGCGTTTCAGTTTAGTACGCTCTTCAAAAAAAGTCATTTGCTCGAACGGCCAAACTGCTTCCGCGATGATTTTCCAATGCGGATCGGCCGTGAGGAGCTCCAGCGTCCAGGCATGATAATCAGCATGGTCGGTGCGGAAGTGGAGGCGCGTCTCTGGCAAAGCGTGCCGAGCCAAAAGACCAAGATTCTCCGGTGAAATGAAGCGATGTTTGTGGTGTTTCTTTTTCGGCCACGGATCGGGATAGAGGATGAAAATCTTACCTAAAGCACATCTGGCCGGCAGGGCTTCAAGAAATTCCGTCGCTTCCGCTTTCAGGAAAGCGATGTTAGCGATCTTGCCCAGCGACTGTTTACGCACCGATTTTTCCACCCGTAAGGTGATGAGGTCGATTCCCAGGCAAAACTCCTCAGGGTGCTTGGCCGCATAGGCCGCCAGCCAATGCCCGTGTCCACACCCGAGCTCGAAAGTGAAAGTAGCCTTTCCGGTTAGCAAGGGGGCGACGGTCGTGCGCAATTGGTCGATCGAGGCCTGACGACGGGCGTCGGCCCATTCTTTGCCCATGACTTTGGTATGCTCTGGCATCTAAAAGAGGAATCAGAAGATAAAGAAGGGTGGGAGGCAAGTTAGAGGCTCGGTGAATCAGAGGGTACATGAACCATTAGTTGACCAGTTGATCAGTTGGCAAGTTGGCACGGGAGGCAGCAGGAAGGAGACAGGTTGATTGGCTGGGATATTTATTCCTGCGACTGGTTCTGCCCCCTAGGTATCGAAACCTGTCACTGCCCCTGTCCCTTGTTATCTAAGCCACGGTCAGAGCCCTAACCCCTGATAACCTGGCCCTAGTCCTCCCCCTGTCCCTGGCAATACAGTCCGGACGGCGTTGCGAATAACTCCGCCTTCCCTCCGTTGGCCCCTTGGCTTCTCCTGTCGGCCTATGGCCAAGGTAGATATCGATTTAGTGCAACGCGTACTCAAAGAAAACGGCGTCGACGTGCGAGTCGCCGCTGCGATCCTCAATCAGATTCGCGAAGCCGCCGCCGAAGACGCCGTCGAACGGGAGAAGCCGGCCAAAAAGCAATTCATGGTTCTGGTCAGCGAGCCGGAAGAGGGTCTGCCTAAGGACCTAACGGGTTGGGTGGTGCAATTATTGGAAGATGACGATCCGCGCGAAGTCGCCGCCAAGATCGCCGAGACGGCCACGGGGTTTAATAGTTCACCCAAAGGTCAGCGCCTCCCGCTCACTTCCTTTGGCGACGCTTGTCAGAGTTTGCCGACCAAGCTTTTAAAAGAACGCGATGTTTGGATCAAGACGCGTGAACCCGTTCGAGTATTAGCGGTTAAGAATACGTTGGGACGTCGTCGTAATACAGATTAACTACCGCAAGTTTAAGCCGTTAATTTTTTGAAAAACTCATTTTTATAGCGTTTTTCAACTTGGCCGGCGTCGATTGGTTGCGCTTAAGCGGCTTTTTCAACGGATGATTTGCACTCGCCACGGCACTCAGCGGACCCAAACTCCGCCGCTATGAAGTTCAAAAACTTCCCAATCTATCGCATCGAGTGGGTCACTTCCATTTTCCTGATCGGGACGGCGCTGCTCTCCCTGACGGTCGTACCTTGGTTCCTCTGGACGCAGTATCACTTGCCGGTCGATGCCGTTAATAAGGTGCACGGCTGGGGCTTCGTCTGGGCCCTGTTCATCTTCTACTATTACGCCACGGGCTTCGGTATCACCTTGGGTTACCACCGACTTTTCTCTCACTTGTCGTTTAAGGCCAAATGGCCGGTCAAGCTGTTCGTGCTGCTCTTTGGCGCCGCTTCCTTCGAGAATTCGGCTCATGATTGGTGCGCCGACCACCGGGTCCACCATAAGCACGTGGATGAAGATGAAGACCCGTATGATATCTCCAAAGGCTTCTTTTACGCCCATATCGGCTGGCTCTTGTTCCGCTTAAAGCCGAAGTCACCCGTTAATAATGTCAAGGATCTCGAAGCCGATCCCCTGGTGATGTGGCAACACCGCTACGTGCAATGGATCGGTGCTTTCGTCGGCTTTGTGATGCCCGCCGTCTTGGGTTACGGCTTCGCCGTCTTTAACGGCTATACCAATCCCGGCATGACCGCGCTGGCCGCCTTCCTCATCGCCGGTCTGCTCCGTACGGTCATCGTTCAGCAAGGCACTTTCTGTATCAACTCACTCTGCCACATGATCGGTCGCCAGCCTTACTCGACCTCCCATAGCGCCCGTGATAGCGGCGCCGTCGCGCTGCTTACCTTCGGTGAAGGTTACCATAATTATCACCACGAATTCCAGCACGACTACCGTAACGGCGTCAAAGCTTGGCAGTTCGATCCGACGAAGTGGATCATTTGGACGCTCTCCTGGCTCGGCCTCACCGAAGATCTTCGTCGCGTACCCGATTCGCGTATTATGGCCGCCGAGTTAAAGGAAAAGAGTCTCACGCTCGGTCGTGATATCGATTCTTTGGCCGCTCGCCTCGATGCCCATACGCGCGAGCTGAAGGCCAAGACGATTGTCGCCGCCCATGAGCTCGCTAAGGAATTAGGCGCCCGGGCCGAATCTTTAAAAGAAGCCGCCGCTACCAAGGCCGAAGTCGGACACGAAACTTTATCCGAACTGCGCGGCCTATTGAATCAGGCTGCGAGCTACCTCGAAAATTTGCGTCGGGCCGACGCCGGTTCCGCCGCCTAAGCCGGTCCAGTTACTTGCGGAGTTTCTGCACCAGCTCGAGAACCTGCTTCTCGATCTGGGGCAGGGCTTCGTCGGGGTGCGCACAATCGATGTCGTGCACCGCCCAATAATCGATTCGGTCCGCCCACTCGGGGTGAGATTCTAACATCATGGCATAGTGCTCATCGCGTTTCAGGGCGATGGTGTGGTGGGCGCGCTCCAAGTCGCGGCGGCGCAGTTGGGTCGGGGCCTCCCCCGTCAAGTGCATCGGGATGCCCAGTTCACCCATCCGGCGTTGGGTATCTCGCGAGATCAGGGTGGGCTCATCGGCGACCAGGGAGGTGAGTAAGCCGCGGGAAAAAGCCCGATGGGGCAGGTCTAACTTGGTGGCATGCCAGTTGAAAAAGGCTTCCGCATGGCGGCTTCGATAGAAGTTGCCGGTGCAGACGAATAGGGTCAACGGGCCAGAATCTGCGCTTGTGCGTTGGGTCATGCTCGGTAAAGTTTCCCTAACCTAACTCCACCGCCATGGTACGCAATCTGTTCGTTCTCTCTATTCTTTCCTTCTCTGTCGTCGGTTGCATGGGTCCTAAAAAAGGCCCCAGCGCAGTCTCCGACGGTGGCATCGACACTAGTATTGTCCCGACCGGCGGTCTCACTCCGGTGACCTCGGTAGCGACCCCAGCTCCGGCCGCCGCTCCGACCGCCAAGAAGACGACTTCGACCCCGGCTAAGTCCAAGGGCCGCTTGCCCATCAATAACGCCGGTAACAAGTAAGGCGTTCGCCTTACATTAAAGACACCTCGGTGACGAAGGTGTCGACTTGACCGGGCTCCGCAAAACGGAGCCCGTTCTTATGTTCAGCGCTATTCGGTGGCCCCATCCAAGGTTCGACGCAATAGAACGGGGCTTCCGGGTCGGGCGTCCATGTCACAACCGCCGCCCAACTTCCCGGAATCGGTTCTTCGCCGACTTTGACGGTGATATCTTCTTCGCCCGATTTAGGACCAAAGGTGAGGGTAGCGGATTTTAAGTTCGTGAAAATACAGTCCGAGAGGTGCGGATTGTCGAAACCGATTTCCGTCGCGCCTTTGAATTCGGCGAAGGGCACAAGTTTCCCATCTGCCGCATGTCGCCACTGTTTCTTAGACGGGATTTTGATGACGTAGTCCCGCCGGCTCAGTCCGGGGTGCCAAGGGAGCGTGAAATAAAAATGATGTCCCGCACACCAGGGCAATGGTTGGGCCTCCCGGTTCTCGAATTCGAAGGTGATGCGCAGGAAGAGTTCGAGAAAGTCGAAGCGAATCCGGAAATCATAAAGGAAGGGGTAACACGCCCGGCCATGTTCGTCTTGGACCATGCGCAAGACCGCATGTTTAGGGCCCGATTCGATGATTTCGAAAGCCGAGTCCCGCGCGAAACCGTGCTGCGGCATAGGCCGCTTGACGCCATCCGCTGCCTTCCAGGTCAACTTCTCGCCGTCCGCATAATTTCTCCCCATGAAGGGAAAGAGGATCGGGTTACCGCCGCGCACCGCACCGATCTTGTCGAGCGCCATCGGCGCGCCTTCCGGCCAATGGAGCACTTCGCGGTGCCCCGAGGGGACGTCGAGTTTCCAGCGTAAGAGCCGGGCGCCCCGCGTCAGGCAAGTCTCGTAAGTCGAAGCCCCGACGCGCCAGCGTTCCATGGGTACGCCATTCTCTTCAAAGGTCTGCATGCGTTCAGCAAACCTCGCCGTCGCTCGGTGGCAAACGCGTACTTACAGGCGCGGTGGCCGCGGCCAAAACGCCGAGACCCTTCGCTGGTAGTCGACGTAGGCATCGCCTTTCGACGCGACCAATTGCCGTTCGGTCAAGGCTACGCCGGTGACGCGCGTGAGTAGGTGATACATGATGAGCGCGCAGACCAACCCGGGGATACCGCGGTAGGTGGCGTTATAACTCATCAGGACAAAGCCGACCCACACCAGCCACTCTCCGAAGTAATTCGGGTGCCGGCTCCAGGCCCAGAGGCCGCGTTCACAAACCTTTCCTTTCTGGGAGACATCTTTCTTGAAGGCGGCGAGCTGCGCATCTGCCACGCCTTCGATGATGAGCGCCAAGGCGACAATGCCCAGCCCGAGCCAGTGGATGGGGCGGAGGGGGCTGGGTGCACCATAGGGGCTCGAGGAGAGCAACGGCAGGCAGAGTAGGGCAAGTGCCACGGCTTGGAGGAAATAAAAATACGCCATCTGCCAAGGCATCCGCGCCCCAGCTTCGGCCCGCATCTGGAGATAACGCCCGTCTTCCTTATCCAGATGGCCCAGGACGCGTACCGCCAAGTGCGTGCCAAGCCGGAGGCTCCAGACGATCGTCGCCAAGGTCATGAGTAGGCCCTGTCCGCCCAGCGGCATGTCGTAAAAATGTACGTAAAGCAGTTTTAGCCCGACCAGCGCAAAGCCGTAAGACCAGGCGACATCCACGATCGACCAGTTATCAAGTTTGCGAGCAATCAGCCAGCAGAGGGAGAAATAGCCGCAAGCCGCCGCCAAGAGTGCCAAGAAGTCGAAGCCGAGATCGAAGAGCGGTGTCATGCAGGGTTTTTATTCATGAGGCGGCGGAAGGTCCAGCGTAGGAAGAAATTAAGTATCCACGCGGCCGCGGGCACGACGATGAGCCACCCAATGATGCCGTGAACGTAGGCCATCCAGAACTTCTCGAAGAAAATGCTGAACGACTCATTATACTGCTTCATGATGGCCTCGTAGGTCAACACGATGTGCCGCGATCCGGTCACGGTCTCGCCGATGCGCATGAACGGAATCATGAGCGCTACCTGTAGGACAAAGCTCGCATGGTTGACGATCTGCATCACCACGTGGTTCAGTCGAAAGAGCCGTCCGGCGATGACACATCCGACGGTAGTCGTGCCAATGATGGGGTTGATGGCGATGGCTAGGCTGACGGATACCGCGGCCGCCACGCTTTCCGGCGTGGCACCTTGGCGTAATTCCGCCAGCAGCGGATCACGTACCTTGCGGCGAAGCCAATCAGAGATGCGTCCCATCCGCTAAGACCTTACGCGAGAAGAAGATTTTGCCAATGGTAGTCTCGCCTTTCGCCGTAAAGAGACAAATCAGAGCATATGCAGCGATGGCAAAATTACCGAGGGTCATCACGGCCACGAACCAAACGAGGCGAGGGACGACGGTAGGTTCGCGCCAAGCGACATACAGCCAGAAGGCCATGAAGCCGAAGTAGGCGTCAAACATCGTGGCCAAACCCCAAGGCTCGCTGCACACGGTGACGTATCCGCCCAAGACGTTTAGGCCCTTGCCAGCATAGGCGGGGAGCGACGACGTCGAAGGCGCCACACACGCATGCCACGACACCCAAGTCATGGCGATTAACACTAAGATGAAGTAAGCGATTAGACTTCGGCGTAAGTTCATAAGTGAAATTTAAGGGGTTAATCACTAAAAAGCAAATCTCCTTGAATCTCCAGGTAGGGACAGCACCACGCGCTGCCCTAGCTGCTATCTTCTGCCTTGGGTAGGGACATCTCTCCGACTCGTCCGTGTATCTGGTATCTGTGGCGCCCCTACCAGCTGCCTCCCCGGCCCACTGGCCAACCAATCAACTAACACCGCCTCTTTCCTCGCGGCGCTTATGCCGTGCGATTCGGCCGCACGTACACGGCCTGGACGACGCCGATGTTCCGATGTTCGAAGGCCGCCTGGCAATAACGGAAATATAAACGCCACTTCCGGATGAAGCGTTCATCAAAACCCATGCCGCGCACCTGCTCCAGTTTAGTTTCAAAAGCGTTACACCACGCATCAAGTGTCCGCGCGTAATCTGTTCCAAACTCTTCGAGGCGCTCTAATTGGAAGCCACTTTTCTGGGTCATGAGGTCGCCGACTCGGTTGATCGACAGGAGCAAGGATCCCGGGAAGATATGTTTCTGAATGAAGTCCACGCCGTCGCGGAACTGCGCGTATCGGCTATCCGGGCACGTGATGTATTGAAAGGCGGCGATGCCGTCAGGTTTAAGGAGCCGCCCAATCGACTCGCAGAAAGCGGGTAGGTATTTATGGCCGAGGGCTTCCATCATCTCGATGGAGACGCACTTATCGTAGCTTCCCTGATGGTCCCGGAAATCTTCGAGCTTCACGGTGATGCGGTCTGCGAGCCCCGCCGCTTGGACACGCTCGACGGCTAGGTCGTGCTGGGCTTTTGAAATCGTCAAGGAGGTGACACGACAACCATATTTCTTGACGGCGTGCAGGGCCCAGCCGCCCCAGCCAGTGCCAATCTCGATGACATGATCCGTCGGTTTGAGCTGGAGGAACTGGCAAAGGGCTTCGTTCTTGTTCGTCTGTGCCTGCTCGAGCGAAGCCGCGCCTTCCCAGCGAGCCGATGAATACATCATCGACGGATCCAGGAAGAGGCGGAAGAAATCGTTGGAGACATCGTAGTGTTCGGAAATATTTTTCCGCACGGTTTTCTTGTCGTTCGGCCGCAACAGGTGTCCAATACGGTCGGCGATCTGGAATAAGCCCACGCCGAGAGCCTTACTTGCCGAGCCCGACATGCCTGGGGTCTGGTCGATATTCTCGATGAAGAAGCCGATGACGGCGTTGAGATCTGGCGAATCCCATTCGCCTTCCATGTAGCCTTCGGTCAGGCCGATATCCGCCGCAAGCATGATGCGCCGGAAGGCGTTGTCGTCCGCGACCTCCAGGCGGGCGCCGCCTTGGGTACGGGAATCGCCCAGCACGAGTTCGGTGCCTTCGGGCAGGCGGAGCGTGAGCCGTCCGCGCTTGAGCTTGGCCAATTCGTTTAAGACGAGTCGGCGGGCGAGAGTTGGTTTAGTCATGTCGGCCAGAAAGTTCGGAGGTGGGGTTGCGCAGGTTGCGTTGCCAGGGAATATCGGCCCCCTTCCGCCGGAACGGAAGTTTTTTTACCAACCCCAGCCAAGCGGCGTGCAGGTGGATGAGGGTGATGACTTTTAGGATCAGCAAGGGCATCTTGGCCGTCAGCCACAGCAGCCGCCCGTCCGTCAGCGGTACCTGTCGGCCCGTCCAAGCGCTCATCAGGGTCTTCTGTCCGCCTTCATAATGGTCGACGGTCATGGCGAGGCGTTCGTCCGGCAGCCGGAGCGTGAATTCGAATTCGGTATCGAGCGCGGAAAACGGCGAGACGTAGAAACGTTTCGGGGTACGTAGCTGGAGGTAGATTTCGCCGGCGTTATCTTGCTTGAGGCAATCGCGCCCAAGGAACCAGGCTTTGCGCTCCCCGAAGGTATTATGCACCTCCGCGATGCCGCTGAGGAGCTTGCCCTTGCAACTGATCAGATAAAACACGACCGGGTTATAAGATTTACCAAACGCTCGCGGCATCGCGACGAGCTGTACTTTGGCGTCCAGGGGGATGGGTTCGCCTTGCGCGCGACAGAAGGCCCGCACGCGCTCCGCCAATCTGTCGCCCGGTTTGCCGAAATCTTGGGGCGTGGCTTCGGGTTGAAACATCTCCGCCGCGGGCAAGAAATCCTGATCCCTGAATTGATAGGGATGCCACGCGCCGCCGAGAAGAAAGCGGCCGCGTCCCAGGCGACCCCATTCTTCGAGGTCGACGGCGAAGGCGAACGCTCCGTGCGTGAAATGATGCTGCTTCGGCCAAAGCCGGGCATGCATCACCGCCGCATCATAAAGTCGGGCCATCTTACCCGCAGAGTGAAAGGAAAGGGACTCAGTGCAAGGTTCCCTTGGCTATCGCCCCTCGGGCACTTGCCAATTCTGGGCCGTTGGGCATAAGAAGTCGGGTGGTCTTATTAAGTTCACCGAATGATACGGCCGGGGTCTTGGCCTTGGCCTCCTTCGTCTTTTTATTATTCTCTCTACATTTCGAGCGGAAACGTCGCCTGCTTGACGATACCCCGGTCAGCAAGGCCCTCGGGGTCTTCATCGGCGAAGTCGAACTCGAAGGGGTCGGCCACCTGGAAAAGCCCCTGACCGGTTACCTTTCTCGCTTGCCCTGCATCATGTACGAATGGTCCATCTCCGAGCATTGGGAACGCGAGGAGGAGGAAGAGTATGTCGATGATAAAGGCCGGCGGAAGACCCGCATGGTGACGCGTTACGGCTGGGATGTCATCGCCAGTGGCGGCAAACGCAGTGGTTTCTACCTGCGCGACGAAACGGGTTACGTTTGGGTCAATCCGGAGGGCGCGAAGATCGAAATGAACAGTCTCTTCAACGAGGAATTCACCCGCGGCGATAAGTTCTACTATGCGCGCGGTCTTCCCGATGCCGTCGAAGGCTCGACGGGCGAACGCAGTTTCCATGAGGAGGGCATCGCGGTGGGTACGCAGCTTTTCGTTCGTGGCCGCGCCAGCGAACGCCCCGATATCGTCGCCGCCCAGATCAAGCAGGAGGATAAGACGGAGATTTTCATCATCACGCCGCGCACCGAAAAGGAATTAAGCGCTGGCGGGGGCGCCGCCTTTGTCTCGTGCGGCGTGCTGGGTGGCTTTTGTGCGTTTGCCACCGTCGCTGGCGCCGGCTTTGTCAACGGTCACTCCGCCAGCCAAGCTTTCATAGTTTTCTGCCTAATTTTACCGGTGGCGTTCTATACGGGTGTGTTCGCCGTCGGCTGGACTTGGATGGTCTTCAACAGTCTGGTCGGTGTCCGGCAACGGGTCTATCAGGCTTATTCTCTCGTCGATGTGCAACTCAAGCGTCGCGCCGAACTAATCCCTCGTCTGGCCGCTTGTCTGGAAGGCTATCGTCAACACGAAGCCACGGTGCTCGAAGCAATCGCTCGGTTACGTGCCCAAGCCGGCTCCGGTAATGTCGAGGCGCTGACGCCGATGCTGCTCGCGGTCAGCGAACGTTATCCCGAACTCAAGGCGATGGAGTCCTTTAGCTCCCTGAATGCGCACCTGATTGAGACCGAACAGCGCATCATGCTCGCCCGTAATTATTATAATAGCTGCGTGACGTTTTATAACACGCGCCTGCAGCGCATCCCCGATCGGTATGTGGCCGGCATCGTGAAGATGCAGCCCGCTGAACTTTTCCAGGCCGCGGGCTTTGAGCGCGTGGCCCCGGCTTTGAAGTTCTAATCAGGCCGCCCAAGCGTCGCGGCCGAGCAGCTGCGTGCAGACTCGATGCGCCGACCAGATACCGTCTTCATGGAAGCCATAGCGCTGCCATGCGCCGGTGAAGTGCACGCGGGAGCCGGCTCTTTCGTTGAGCTTTACGATCTCCGATTGGGCGGCGACCGCTTCCAACGAGAAGAGTGGGTGTTCGACGGGGATACTGCGGATAATCTTGGCAGGGTCGACTTGCTCGGGGTGATTGATCGTCACGACGAAATCCCCTTTGTCCGTCAGGCCTTGCAAGGAATTCATCCAGTAGTGCGTCGAGGTCGCCAGGCCGCCATCCTTGGCCCAGGTACGATAGTTCCACGATGAGCGGGCCTTCACGGTCTTGGGCAAGGGACCCATGTCGGTGTGCACAACGGCCACGTTCTGGTTATAGGAAAAGGCTCCCAGCAGTCGGCGCTCTTCGGCGTCGGCGTCCTGCAATAGGCCTAGGGTCAGGTCCGCATGCGTGGCCAAGATGACGCGGTCAAAACGCTCTTCGCCCGCGACGGTGGCGACCACGACTTTCTCGCCATCGCGCCGTACGGCGGTGACGCCTTGGCCGAAGCGGAAATCACCGGGATATTTTTGCAGTAAGGCTGCGACGTAAGTCCGTGAGCCGCCCTCCAAGGTGAGCCACTGATGCTGGGTATCCAGGCCGAGGAAGCCGTGGTTGTAAAAGAAACGCATCAACGCGGCGGCGGGGAAGCCAAGCATCTTCTCCGCGGGCGTTGACCATACGGCCGCCGACATGGGAATGAGGTAGAGGTTGAGGAAATCTTCCCCGAGATTTTTCTGCGCGCACCAGTCGCGCAACGAAGTCGTCTCCGCCGCCGGGGTCTGCCATTCGGTTTTAGCCAAGGTATTAAACTTATTAATCTGCAGGAGGAGTTTCCAGAAGCGCAGGCTGAAGAGATTTTTCCGTTGAGCGAAAAGGTGGTTGAACGAAGAGCCGCACCACTCAAGTCCGCTCGGGTCGTGGCGCACCGCGAACGACATGGTGGTGGGTTTGATCCGGACGCCGAGCTCCTTGAAGAGGCGGCAAAGGTGAGGGTAGGTGACTTCGTTGAAGACCATGAACCCGGTGTCCATCGGCAGCAGCCGTCCGGTGCCGGGCTCGCTAACGTCGATGGTGTGGGCATGGCCCCCGGGCCGTCGATCTTCGTCGAAGAGCACGACGTCGTGGTGCCCCGACAGGAAGCGGACGCAACCTAGGCCGCTGATACCGGAGCCGATGATGGCGATGCGTTCACGCACGTTGCGCTTCGGCTTCGGCCTTGGTGCGCTCCGCTTCCTCATACACGGAATCCGGCACTCCTTTGAGTCCCCAGATTAGCCCAGTCCAAGACATGACCTTGAGCCCGTAATACGTCGGGTCGAACTCCCACCAATAGAAGCCTTGCTTGGTTGTGGCCTGGTAACGGTGGTGATTATTATGCCAGCCTTCACCCAAGGTGATCAGCGTGAGAATCAATGAATTGCGCGATTCGTCTCCGGTGGTCTTGAAGCGTTTGGAACCGAAAACATGTGCGAGTGAATTGATGCAACCGGTACCATGGAAAAGCACGACGGTGGAGATAATTCCCCAGATGAGCATCTGCGCGCCAGAGGTGGCGTAGCCTTGGGCGGCCAGCAACGCACCGATTCCATAAAGGCTTAAGCCGGAAAGGATCGGGATTAGGGTGTCGTAGCGGTTCAGGAAGACGAGTTCCGGATATTTCGCGAGATCGGCGATCTTGGAATAATCTGTCGGGAAGTTCTTCTTGCTCGTGATCCAGCCGATGTGCGACCACCAGAAGCCGTCCACGACCGGCGAATGCTTGTCTTCTTCTTCGTCGGAATGTTTGTGGTGGTGGCGATGGGTGTAGGCCCACCAGAGCGCGCCCCGCTGGACCGCCATGGCCGTCCAAAGCGCCATGATGAATTGGAACGCCCGTGAAGTGGAGTAGGTCTTATGCGAAAAATAGCGGTGCAGAAAGCCGGTGATGGCAAACATCCGGAAAAAATAAAGGCCGACGGCGGTCCAGACTGCGACGGGGCTAGTACCGACCCAGATGACGCCGAAGCAAGCGAGGTGTAAGATGACGAAGGGAATGCAGCGCGGCCAGTCGACCTGCTTCGGGCTGGCCCGCAGGGTGTCAGCACCTTCCGGAATATAATCAGCGTCAAACCAGCGGATTAGGGAGCGGAATAATCCGTTCTTCGGCTCATGGGTCGGGGCGACGGGCATATAAAGGGCAGTTAGGGGGCACTTTTCACGTTCGCAACTGCTTTGACGCTTTTGTCTTTGGTCTTAAAATAGGGGCGAAAGGGTAGACAAACGCTCCGCCCCTCGACGCTCTCCTATTATCCTGATGTCCGATGCCCATTCCGATCAAGATTGGCGGGCCTGGTTTGCCGAACACGGCGCCCGGCTCCGGCTCATCGCGCGGCAGTGGACCCGTTGCGAAGCCGATGCCGATGATGTCGTTCAGGAGGCATTTGTACGTTTTTGGAAACATCAACGTCACTTACCCGGCAATCCGAACGCGCTGGTGATCACCTCCATCCGGCGCGCCGCCCTCGATCTCTTACGTCGTTCCGATCGGCGGATGGTTCGTGAGCGTGCCGTGGCCGCCGATGCCGATGTCGCCGAGTGGTTCGAGCCCGAAGCCGATCCACGCTTGCAGGCCCTCGCCAATTCCTTGCCGGCGCTACCCGTCGAACAGCGTGAGGTGATTGTCTTAAAAATTTGGGGCGACCTGACTTTTGATGAGATCGGCGAACAGCTGGAAATCTCCCCCAACACGGCCGCCTCGCGCTGGCGCTACGCCATGGACGCCTTGCGCAAGCTCATCACCGCCCGAACTTATGAATGAATCCGATTCCGAACTAGAAAACGCGCTGGCCAGTCTACGCCCGCGCCCGCCCGGCGCCGCCCTAGTGCAAGGCATCGCGCGCGCGCTCGACGCCCCGTCCGCCCGTCGCGGCGTCATTATCGCGTGGACGTCAGGGCTCGCCGCCTTGGCCGCTGCCGGTGCCGCGGTCTTCCTTATGTTAGCCTCCAGTCGTGCGCCCCAAGGTCCGTCCTACGAACTGGTTCGCGCCGAACAATCGCCCGCGGCCATGCAACTCCTGTCGCCCGTGCAATTGCAAGACGGCTCCTTCGCCCGCCCCGTGCGCGTGCATTGGGAAAACACCACGCGCTGGGAAGACCCGCGCACGCATACCCAGCTGATCAACTATCGCCCCAATGAGCACTTCGCGCTACTGCCCTTGGAGACCTATTAATTATAAACAAATCCGCCGTCGACCGACGCTCTTCTATTATACCACCCTTTCCCGTTAAAGCTTTAGCCATGAACTCCCTGCGCCAGATTCCCCTCCATATGCTCTTCCTCGCCGGCTTGGTCGCGCCGCTGGCGGCTCAAGAAAAGAAGTCCGATAAATCCGCCCCGTCGGCCGTCGATGCCAGCTCCTCCGGTGTCGCCTACGCCGGCCTTAATGTCGGCGCGCTTTCCGATCAGGCCCGCGCCAGTTTGCCTCACGCTGTGCCACCTGGCTTGGGTGTCCTTGTTGGTTTCGTCGATCCGGCCGGACCAGCCGTCAGTCATATCGAAGAAGGCGATGTGCTCACGCGGCTTAACGATCAAGTCTTGGTGAATAATGAACAGTTCCGCACTTTGATTCAGATGCGCAAGCCCGGCGACGAAGTGAAGCTCACGCTCGTCCGCGGCGAAGAAATGAAAGTGGTGTCCTTGAAACTCGGCGAGCGCCGGGTGCTGAAATCGACCGAGTCTTCTCTCCGCGCGGGTACGGCTCGCAGCCGCGCCAAGCTTAACGGCCAAGGCTCCGAGTTGGTCGAACCCAACGATACGGTGACCGAAATTGGGCCCGGCAGCGTTGTAATCATTGGCCCAAATCACGGCCTGCCACCCGAGGTTTTGAAACGTCTCGAAGAGATGCGCTCCCGTGGCCTGATGCTCCCCGGTAACCCTTTCGCGCCAAGTGCTTCCCCGGCCGCCGCCGATGACATCGCCCCCCCTGCCTCTGCCGGTACCCAACGCTCGATGGCGAAATCTTTTTCGTTCAACTTCGGCTCCGGGGTGACTTCTTCTTCCAGTTCCATCGCGACGGACGCCCAAGGCTCCGTTTCCTTAGAAGAAAAAGACAGCAAGAAACACGCCCTGATCAAGGACGCTAACGGGCAAGTTGTTTTTGACGGCGAGGTGACCACCGAAGCTCAACGGGCGGCGATGCCCGAAGAAGCGCGTCGTCGTCTCAAACTCGTCGACGGCACTTTTTCGGTCCCAGGTTTGTCTTCGCCTCCCGCGGTCGAAGATGCCGCCCCGGTGAAACCGAAGAAAAAACTCAACCCCAAGGAGGGCGCTTAAATTTAGTGTTAGGTTTGGTGTTAGGTTATGCAACGAAGGCCTCCCGAGTGGGAGGCCTTCTTCTTGTCCGGCGAATTATTTCGGCGCGCCTTCGGGAGGTGGCCCTTTCTTGCCATTCTTACCGCCCTTGGCGCCCGGGCCGCCTTGGCCCCCGAGGTTGGAGTGCGGATCCATGGCCTGCTTGCTGAACGAGGGGTCGGCCGTACCCTTGTGTTTGCGGGGGATGAACGGGTATTCCTCGGTCATCACGTAATAGTAGGTGCCCTTCGGAAATTCTGGGGTGACGCCGCTGCGCCCGCCGAACTCGTCGAGGTCGCCAGACCCGGCGACGTATTCGAAGTCGAGGCCGAACGAGCCGTCGGGCTTACCCGTGGGGGTTTCTTTGCCATCTCCGCCGCGATCGGCGGCCTTGAGG